>Ga0070708_100000011_pt1 | contig 134770 bp, 118 predicted proteins | sample KBSK5503metaG_FD_65469 | JGI IMG/M metagenome (GOLD analysis project Ga0070708, IMG submission 65469) | Corn, switchgrass and miscanthus rhizosphere microbial communities from Kellogg Biological Station, Michigan, USA - KBS K5-50-3 metaG | ecosystem: Host-associated > Plants > Roots >... | reverse complement strand
AATCAGCGCGTCGATCTCGCGAATCCCTCCGTGCTCACTGCTCACGAAGGACGAGGTTCAGCACCAGGTCGAACTGTCGTTGCCGAGCGGCAAAGCCGACCGGCTTCGGAGCCAGGGCGTTGTGTGGTCGATAACGATGCAGCCGACGCCGCGCGATGCATCACAGGCCTGCCAGATCGCGTGGCGGGCGACGGTAAACGGCGAAGTTCAGTCGCGTGGAGAGTTCTCTCTGGTAGTGACGTTCGCCGGCTGGCTCACTGGCTCGGTCGCTGGAATGTCGCATCCGCTACCGATCCCCAACCTCGGTGACGAAGCGTACTTCGTCGGCGGAAAGTCCGGGCCGCCGTACGCTCGCGTCGGTGACATCGCGATCGGCATCGAGAACTTCCCGGATACCAAGGAATCGAAGTCGGGCCTCGACCTTCTGCGTGCGGCGGTTCTACGCGCACGCGCTAAGCGAACGGGAGAGACGGGACAATGACAGTGAACAAGTCCGGCGTTCTTAGGACGTTGATGGTTGGCATTGCGGTCGCGCTAACGCTTTCGACGACCACGCAAAGGCTGATATTCGCCGCCGATTGGGAGCGTGAAAGTCGTTCTGCATCGGTGCGAATCGACGAATTACGTCGGCAGAATGAATTGCTCAAATCCCGTGTTGACGGGTTTGAAGAGCGACTCGGCTTCCTCGCTGCTGCAAGCGTTCAAGGACCGAGCCGCGTGCAGTCGCCGTTCGAGGTGGTCGATCATTCCGGCCAGATAATCTTCCAGGTGACCGGAGACCCCGGAACGACAGTTCCGTCTCGCGGCCGTGTTCAGATCGCTCGGGGGAGTCTGGACAACTTCGTGCTGACCATTCGCCGGCCCAATGGTGATGTCAGTGCTGCCATCGCTGAGGCGAAGAACGGCGTCGGAAGTCTGCAATTACGGGACGGATCGGGCAATGAACGCATCCGCGTCGAGGGCGACGGAGGCGTCAGACTCCTCGGCCCCAAGGGCGAGAGCGTCGCCGGTTTCGGTTTCAAGGATCCCAACGCTGCAAGGGGTCTTCTGCAGCTCGGCGGCGTTCTCAAAATATTCGATGACGCCGGCAATACGGTGGTCGAGGCCGGGACCGCTCCTTCAGGAGTCGGGGTTGTGCGCGTCGGACCAGGCCTCAAATGTGTGCCGTATGCGGGTCTGCGTGTTCCGGAATGCATCATGGGGCGGCCATGAGATCCCGACACGCAGTCAGCGCGCTGCTCGCGGCTGGCGTGGGTTGCGGAAGCGTCGATCATGCCGCAGACCGGGTCTCTCAGTCGGGCGCTGCCTCGGCACCTGTGGCGCGTACTTCGGGCAACGTGACGAATGCCCAACCGCCGCTCGCCACTCGTCCGGCGAACGATTGCGACTGGATCCCCGTCGGCGAGGTCGAAGCGATCGTCGGCAAACTCGCCGAGCCGCCGCGCGAGCGCGATGGCGGCTGCGTGTACACGCTCCCGATTCCGCAAAAGGTGCTCGACGAGCGGGCCAAGATGGACAAGCTCCGCGAATCGATCGACAAGATGCCCGGTGCCGACAAGACTGCGCCTCACAAGGCCCACGAGGCCGAGCCCTATGGATTCGTCCTCGAGGTCGACCTCAAATACTTCGGCATCGGGGAGAACGTCGCGAATTCCACGAACGCCATCCTCGCGTCGTGGGCAAAGGACGAGAACGACACGACGGGTACCGCCGAGCCGTACGCCGCTTCGCATGACAGGTTGCGAAAGGCGCTCAACGGATGGGATTGGCCCGCGACGCATGGCGGCCGGCTCGGCCACATCCGAGTCACGATTTCGACGCTCGCCTCCGACCTCGATCTCCCCCGCGACAAGCTCGACACGATCACCGTCCGCGTACGCGATCGAATTCCCGACCGTCCCTTTCCGATGGTCGGCTACTCGCCGAGTGAAACCAGCGATCCCTGTTCTCTCATAACGCGACAAGAGGCCGAGTCGGTGCTCGGGCCGCTGCTGATCGCACCGTATCGCACCGGGGCCGACGGCCCGTTCGCCTACGCCACGGGTCCGAATTGCGGCTACTTCACCGCCGGCCACCACGTCGTGATCGTCACACCGCACTGGCATGGCGGAAAGCGGGAGGTCGCTGCCAACAATGGGATTGGTGGATTGATCGCGTCGGTGTCCGGGGACCACGCGGGCCAATCCGCCGACACGCTCGAGGGACCGTGGGATCAGGCCACGATGAGCCTCGACGGCCGGCTCGTGCTGCTCAAGGGCGACCGCGCTCTGGAGATCGCGTACCGCGGCTCGTCGACCGACGAGATCGGTGCGCTCAAGCTCGCACGTATTGCCGTACCGCGCCTCGCCGATGCGAGAGAATGAAACCCCTCGCCGATGCAACGCCGACACCTACCATCACACCGAGGAACCGGTCTTATGCGAAGTAGTATCCGATCTGTGCCGCTGCTTGCGCTCACCTTCACCTACATCGCGAGCTCGACGGCGGCAGCGCAGAAATCGAAAGGGGTCGACGGCAAGACCGCGTGTGGGCTGCTCAGCGCCGATGAGATCAAGCGCGCCGCCGGCCGCCCCGATGTCGCCAGAACAACGAGTCACATGGACGAGGACACAGACGTCTCGTCGAGCTGCCAGTACTGGGGCGCAGTGGACATCACGCTGCACATCGGCAAGGAGACGAAGGTGATGTTCGGGCGCATGCGCGACAACTACGCCAAGGCACCGGCGCGTCTCGGCTACACCGTCGCGCGCGTATCGGGTCTTGGCGACGAAGCCTACTACCTGATCTACAAGGGAAAGGCGGAGGTGAGAGCGCTACGCGGCGAAACGGAGCTAGCGGTTTCGTTGTCGGGGTCACTGCCATCGGACATGGACGCGAAGAAGGTAGCGCTCAGTGTCGCAAAGGCCGCCCTAAACAAACTCTAATAGGAGAACCCATGCGTCCACTGTTCCAGAACGCTCGAAGCGCCCTTGCGCTGGGGCTCATGCTCACGCCGCTCACCGCTCTCACCGCCCAGAAGGCCAAGGCATGCGCGCTGCTCCCGCGCGCCGAGGCGGCGCGGATCCTCGGTAAGCCGAAGCTCGCAACAGCAAAATCACTGCTCGATGATGACAGCGATGACGGCTGCCGCTATCAAGGCGCGGGCTTCCGCCTCGACACACAGGAGGTGGGACCGGGGTGGAGCGCGGCTCTCAAGAAGATGATCAAGGCAGGGAATGCCGAAGCGGTCAGCGGCATCGGCGATGAAGCGGCGTTCATGAAGGACGCCGGCGGAAACCTTGTGTTCGGGGCGCGTAAAGGCTTGCGTACCGTGTCGGTCACCATGGAAGACGACTGGGGCGGTCCGCCCGATCAGCTCAAACCTACGTTGATCAAGCTGGTCAAGGTCGCGGCGGCAAGGTTGCCATGATGAGCGCGTCCATCGTGAACGGGCAACGGCTGCGCATGGGTATTCTCTGGGCGCTGCTGTCCATCGGGTCTGGCCAAGTGCTCGCCGCGCAGACGACGTCAGACTCGCTTCACGCGTGCGATCTGGCGAACAATGCAGACGTCGAAAAGATCACGGGGCGTCATTCCAAGGACCGTCCGGGTCGCCTCACCACCACACGACATAACGAATCGGCATGCGATTTCTGGGAAGCAAAGATCCAGGTTGCGCTCTTCTCAGGGCAGATGTCGCAGCGGTTCATCGATCGGATACTCGATGCGAACGGCTTTGCCCGGACGAAGCATGTGGCCGGAGGCGTCGGGGACTCCGCCTTCATCTACTTCACGCAGCCTGGCAAAGACGCGGAAGGCCTACTGTTTGCCTATGCCGGAGGCCGCGTGGTGACGGTACGGATGAAGGCGGACCAGGGGCAGCCCGCGGAATCGACGCAGCGCGCGGCCGGCGGACTGGCAAAGAGTGCCTTGGCGAAGCTGCGGTAAATCTCGCGGGAGAACTGAGGCAACGGCGAAGGCGCACCTGAAAAATGCAATGACGAAGCTTGGCGTTCAGGATCGCACGGAGGTCGTGACGCTGGCGCTTCAGCGAGGAATCATTCACCTCGACTGAGGATGCGCACGCGGAGCTGCCGATCGGCGCTGAGTCACCGAAGCAACCGGCCCACCGGCTGCTCGTTCTCGATCTGCCAGATTCTGCGTGCCACGTTGCGCACCTCCGACTCACTCGCTCCGCCGCGAAACTGCCCAAGCCTCACCGCCTTCTCCTCGAGCTCAGCCCGCGACAGCGAATTCCCTGGATCGCCCTTCGGTACCTCCACGGTACCACTGAGCATTCGACCGTCCGTGGTCTCGACGTCGACTTTGCCGATCCAGCGTCTCGGGTACGCCATGTCCACTTCGGGATCGAGCACCATCCGCACGCGCTTACGAATGTCCGCGACCCGCGTGTCGGCGAGCGCGTGTTGCTCGAACTCGTCCAACCCAGCCCGCCCGTAGAGCGTGATCAGTGCGAGCACAGTGCCCATCGAAAACTTGGCTTGGTGGACGCTCGTCGGCTCCTCGACCTGCCCAAGCACGTCGATCGCGCCCTGATGCACGCGTGCGGTCACCACAGCGATCTGCTCGTGTGACAGGCGCTCGCGCTCGATGAGCGCCAAGAGCGCATCGGCCGCCGGATGGGTGTGGCGACACGACGCGTGCCACTTATAAGAAGTCTCAATCGTCGCCCACCGCGTGCCCAAGCCGTCGGTCAGCCGGGACGGATCGGCGTCAGTCGACATGCCGGCCGCGAGTCCTTGCGCTCCCTCGAGGATCCGACGCGCCCCCGTAACCCCGGAGCGCGCGAGGTACGCCGACAGCAGCCCGTCGGCCGCCGCCTTCGCCGTGTGCAGCTGCTTGGAGTCGGCGGCGTCGCGAAGAAACTCCCATAATCCGGCGGCCTGCGTTCCCGCCGAGCCGAGTGCGTGTTGCACGCCGTCACTATCCAGCTCCAAGAGCTTGGCGACAGCGGCAGCCGACGCGAGCGTGCCCGCGGTGCCGGTCGTATGAAAAGTCTTATAGTGTGATCGACCGAGGAACTCGCCGACGCGAATGCCGACCTCGTAACCCGCGATCGCCGCCACGAGCAGCTCGCGTCCAGATACGCCCTGCGCCTGCGCCACAGCCAGCACTGCCGGAAATACCACCGTTCCGGGATGAAACACCGAGCCGTTGTGCACATCGTCCTGCTCGGCGACGTGCGACGCGGCGCCATTGATCAGCGCCGCGAACAACGGACTCGTGCTTCCACCGCTCGGTACAATCTCCGATGGTCCGTCGCGCGGTCCCATCTCGGCGGCGAATCGCTCGAGCGCCGCGACCGGCCGCGCGCCCTTGCCCGCGAGCGCTGACCCCATCCAATCGACGAGCAGATCCTTGGCGCCCTCGATCACATTCGAGGGGATGTCGTCGTAGTCGAGGCCCGCGACAAACTCGGCGAGCGCGCGCGTGCCGGTGGATTTACTCATCTACAGACCGGTTGCATCGCTGTCTCGCGAACGCTCGGCCGCGAGGCGCCGAACGTCCGCTGGAGTGAGTACGATCTCATAGTGCGCGGAGTGCTCATCGAACCTCGTCAGGATGCGGCGCGCCGGCGGGTGTATCACCGCGCGCGTGTAGTCCTCTCCGGCGAAGCGTCGCACGGCTTCTATGTCGTCGAACACAGTGATGGTCACGAACTCGACCTCGTCACCGTCGTTACGGCGAAGCAGGTACGCGCCCTGGTAGCCAGTGATGCGACGAATTCCCGGCAACACGTCCGCGCGCAGCATTCCCTCGTAATCGTCTGCGTGCTCCTGTTTAGTCCAGCCGTGCCAAATGCGACTAATCATTGCCCCCCCTTGGACACGCCGAGCGACGAGCGTGAATTGCGCGTGCGCTCGCACACCAGTATCTAACGATCGACGGGATCTTCACAAGCAACGTCGCGGGGCCGAGCGAAATCGTTCATGTCAGTCTTTCTTAGGAGTTCGGGTTGAGCTCCGACATTTCAATATCGCGACCCATGACGCGCCGCGAAGCAATCGCGACCGCCGCGGCGTTGGGCGTTTCGCTCGCGTGGGCATCGCGCGTGTCGCGAGACTCGCGAACGAAGTGGCAACCGCGCACCGAATACTTTCCGCAGGGCGTGGCATCGGGCGATCCCACGCCGGATGGGATGATTCTCTGGACGCGGCGGCCGCCGGTGGGCGACAGCTCGGCGTCGACGCTCGGCGTCGAGATCTCCGACGACGCCGCGTTCGCTCGAATCATCTCCAAGACTCGCGCGACCGTCTCCGCCGCGACCGATTGGACGTGCCGCGTGATGGTTGCCGGACTCTCGCCGTCGCGCGTGTACTGGTATCGCTTCACCGACGAACACGGCTTCGGGAGTCGCATCGGCCGGACGATCACCGCCCCGGCCACGGGTGATCGCCGGTCGGTGCGCTTCGCGTTCGTCAGTTGCCAGAACATGCAACTGGGCGCGTGCAACGCGTATCGCCGGATGATCTGGGACGACGAGCGGCGCGATTCTGCCGAGCAACTCGGGTTCGTGCTGCACCTGGGAGACTTCGTCTACGAGATCGTGTGGTATCCCGAGGACCGGCCGCAGGGATATTACGCTCGGGGCGTGCGTGACATCGTTCGCTACGCGAGCGGCGAGAAGCACGCCGACTTCCACGTGCCGACGACCGTCGACGACTATCGCAGTCTCTATCGCGCGTACCTGCTCGATCCCGATCTGCAGGATGCGCGGGCCCGGTGGCCGTTCGTCTGCATGCCGGACAATCACGAGTTCTCATGGAAGGGGTGGCAAGCCCAAGAGAACTTCGGCGCCAGTACACTCCCGGCGCAAACGCGCAAGATCGCGGCGAACCAGGCGTGGTTCGAGTATCAGCCGGCGCGCATCGCGCGCCCCGGTGCGGTGATGACCGATCCGTTTCATGCGCCGCGCGTCTCGAACCAACCGCTCACGTCGTTCGACGCGAACGGGCTCGGCCTCGAGCCAGGGAATGTCGCCGCGATCGAGAGCCTTCGCTTCTACAGAACCATGCGCTGGGGAGCCAACGTCGATCTCATCCTGACCGACAATCGGAGCTATCGATCGGAGCCACTCACCACGCGAGACGAGGCGGCGGTGTTTCGACCGAAGGACTTTCCAGCGGTCGTGTCGGAGGACATCACGGAGATTCTCGACGCGGGCCGCGAATTCGACCACGGCAATCCGCCGGCGACAATCACGTTCAACGGCGAAAGCCGCCCCAATCCGCACCGCGACGCGCCACCATTGTCGATGCTGGGCGCGCGGCAGAAGCAATGGTTTCTCGAGCAGCTTCGCTCGGCGAGGGCGCCATGGAAGGTGTGGGGGAATTCGGTCGCGATGCTCGACTGGCGGATCGATTTTCAAAACTTGCCGGCGGACGTCGCGGTCCGTTGGCCGACCACCGGCTACGCATTGTTCGGCGACGACGATTGGTCGGGATATCGCCATGAGCGCGCCGAGATTTTTCGCTTCATTCGTGAGCACGGGATCACGGGGCTCGTCACTGCGTGCGGCGATCGCCATTCGTTCCTCGCCGGAGTCCTGTCACCGTCGCTGCCGCCGAAAGCATTCGAGCCTATCGGAGTCGAGTTCGTCACAGGCTCAGTCTCCGCGCCTGGCATCTTCGAGGCGATGGAGTACTCGCTTCCGGCAACGCATCCGCTTCGCGCGATTTACGTGCACCAATCGTCGCCGGACGAACCCGCGCAGGCCGCCTTGAACCTGTCGGTCCTTCGCGGTGTTCGCGCCAGCCTCGAGCTCCAACGAACGCGCAGCCTCTCACAGGCGTTGGCCGTCGCCAACGCTGAAGTCGCTCCGCACCTCTCGTTTGCCGACCTTGGTGGACATGGCTACGCGATCGTCACCGCCGCGGCCACGGCGCTGAACGTCGAATTCGTTTGTATTCCTCGACCCGTGACGCGTGCCCGCGGGTCGGACGGCGGCGCTCTGTCGTATCGCGTGGCCTTTCATGTCCCGCACTGGACTCGCGACGAAGTGCCGCGGATGACGCGATCGCTCATCGAGGGAAACCTTCCGCTCGTTCCCTAAGATGCCGCGACGCCTCAGATCGCTCCGCTCGCGCGCATGGCGTCTGTGGTGGCGCGATCGTAGCCCAACTCGGCGAGCACGGCGTCTGTATGTTCGCCGACGTCCGGCACGTTGCCCATGACTGGCGCGAGCCCGTCCAGATCGGCGGGCGGAAGGAGCGCGTCGATCGGGCCCGCGCTCGTGCCGATCGTGCGCCACCGCTCGCGCGCCCGGAACTGTTCGTGCGATGCGAGGCCGTGTACGTCGTTGACCCGCCCGTTCGCGACCGCCGCGGCGTCGAGTCGTTGCACCACTTCCTCGGCGGTGAACATCGCGAAGACGCGTTCGATGATCCGCGTCAGTGCGGCGCGATTGGCCACGCGGCGAGGGTTGTCGGCAAAGCGGTCGTCGCGCGCGAGCTCCGGCGCGTCGAGCACCTCGGCGCAGAAGCGCGTCCACTCTCGATCGTTCTGAATTCCGAACAACACGTCGCGCCCGTCGCCCGCGCGGTGCGGGCCGTACGGCGCGATGGTCGGATGCGACGCGCCGGTGCGCGGTGGGGCGGCGCCGCCGTAATGCCCGAAGTAATACGGCTGGCTCATCCACTCGCTCAGCGCGTCGAGCATCGAGACGCCGACTCGCGTCCCGTGCCCTGTTCGGCCGCGGTGAAGCAGGGCCATGAGGGTTCCTGAATAGGCGTACATTCCGGCGGCGATGTCGGCGATGGAGACGCCGCAGCGCGACGGTGTGTCTTCCGAGCCGGTCACCGAGAGCAGGCCGCTCTCCGCTTGGACGAGCAGGTCGTACGCCTTCCTGTTCGACATCGGGCCGGCGTCTCCGTAACCTGAAATGTCGACGACGATCATTCGAGGAAAACGCGGGGACAAGTTCGCCCAATCGAGACCGAGCCGGGCCGCGGCGCCGGGCCCCAGGTTCTGCACGAGTACGTCAGCGCGCGAGAGCAGGGCATCGAGCGCGCCGCGCGCCGCGGCCTGCACGAGGTCGAGCGTCACGCTTTCCTTCGAGCGATTGAGCCAGAGGAAGTACGACGAGAGTCCGTTGACCGCGCCGTCGTAGCGGCGCGCGAAGTCGCCTTCGCCGGGTCGTTCGATCTTGATCACGCGCGCGCCGTAGTCCGCGAGCTGGCGCGTGCAGAATGGCGCGGACACGGCCTGCTCGAGCGAGACGACGGTGATGCCTTTGAGTGGTTGCATCGCGACACTTGTCTCTAAAGGTCTGCGAAGATCATTTAGAACGAGCGCGGCAAGCCAAGCACATGCTCGGCCACGTACGACAATATGAGATTCGTCGAGATCGGCGCGACCTGGTAGAGACGCGTCTCGCGGAACTTGCGCTCGATATCGTACTCCGCGGCGAACCCGAAGCCGCCGTGCGTCTGCAGACACACGTTCGCCGCCTCCCACGACGCCTTCGCGGCGAGATACTTCGCCATGTTCGCCTCCGCACCGCACGGTTCGTGGCGGTCGAACAGCGTACATGCTTTCCACCGCATCAGGTCCGCCGCCTCGATCTCCATGTGGCACTCGGCGATGGGAAACTGCACGCCCTGATTCTGGCCTATCGGTCGGTTGAACACCACGCGCTCGTTCGCGTACGCCGTCGCTCGCTCGACGAACCAGCGTCCGTCGCCGATGCACTCGGCGGCGATGAGCGTACGCTCGGCATTGAGCCCGTCGAGAATGTACCGAAAGCCTTTGCCTTCCTCGCCGATGAGGTTCGCGGCGGGGATTTCGAGATCCGTAAAGAACGCTTCACTCGTCTCATGGTTGACCATGTTGCGAATCGGCCGGAGCGCGAGGCCATTCCCGAGCGCCGCCTTGATCTCGACGAGAAAGATCGACATGCCGTCCGACTTCCGTGTCACGTCGGCGAGCGGCGTCGTCCGGGCGAGCAGAATCATCAGATCCGAGTGGTGTGCGCGCGACAGCCAGACCTTTTGTCCGTTCACGACGTAGCGGTCGCCACGCTTCTCGGCGAACGTCGCCGTGTTGGTCGTATCGGTTCCGGTCGTTGGCTCGGTGACGGCCATCGACTGAAGCCGGAGCTCGCCGCGCGCGATGCGCGGCAGGTACTCACGCTTCTGCGTCTCCGATCCGTGACGGAGCAACGTGCCCATGTTGTACAGTTGTCCGTGGCACGCACCGGAGTTGCCGCCGCTGCGATTGATCTCCTCGAGGATAACCGACGCTTCGGCGAGTCCTAAGCCGGCGCCGTCGTACTCGTGCGGAATGAGGGCGGCCATCCACCCCGCGGATGTGAGCGCGGAGACGAACTCCTCGGGATAGCGCTGCTCGGCGTCGAGCGTCTGCCAATACGCGCTCGGGAAGTTCCGGCAGAGTGCACGGATCGCCTGCCGAATGTCGTCGTAGGTCTCGTGCGCCAACGTTTGCCTCGCGGTCGCGATTCGAAGTGGAACGGGAGCGGCAAATATGACACGTCGCCGGCGCGGGCGGGATGGCGTTCACTGAATTGTGAAACGCACGACGGCGGCGTAACATTGTCGCCGATATGGCCATCAGCGTACCCACCATTCTCGGACCCATCGATTGGATCTTCATCTTTGGGGAGCGACGCCAGCGTCTCGGTGACAGGGTCGCGGGAACCGTTGTCGTTACCGCCGACTAAGCGCGTTTCATGCAATTCTCCGAGTGGATTGGTCGCGGCCAAACGTCGGCCGACTGGATCACGCCGAGTCGCGTGGCGGCGTGGCACGCGACGCTGGATCACGCGGCCGAGCCGCCGCGAGACGGCGACCCGGCGCCGCTTGGCTTTCATTGGACGCTCGCTCCACAGCTCGCGCGCGAGTCCGAGCTGGGACCTGACGGCCATGCGCGGCGCGGCGGCTTTCTTCCTCCCATCCCGCTACCCCGCCGATTGTGGGCGGGGAGCCGAGTCCTGTTTGATCGGCCACTACGCGTCGGCGAGCGTGTCGAACGAGAGTCGCGCATCGACGACATTGAAACAAAGCAGGGTCGGAGCTCAGCGCTCGTGTTCGTCACCGTCCGGCACACTCTCGCGACCGACGAGGGCGTTGCGATCGAGGAGGAGCAAGATCTCGTGTATCGCGAGTTGCCGTCGCCCGCCGCGCAAGCGGCAGAGGTCGAATCAGGCGCGGGCGAGGACGGCGCCGAGTGGCAACGCGTCATGCATCCGACCGAGACGCTACTTTTCCGCTTCTCCGCGCTGACGTTCAACAGCCATCGCATTCATTACGATCGCCGCTATGTCTCGGACGTCGAAGGATATCCCGGACTCGTGGTCCATGGTCCGCTCATCGCCACGCTATTGCTCGACCTGATGCAGACGCGAGTCTCCGCTGCCGACGTCGAGCGTTTCCAATTCAAAGCAATGCGCCCGACGTTCGACACATCGGACTTCCGTGTGTGCGGGGCGGCCGGTGATAGCGACGGTCATTTCAAGCTATGGTCGACGGACAATCACGGCACGCGGGCGGTGGAGGCCGAGGCGTGGACGCGTCGCTGATGCCGGCGAGGTCGTGGCTGTTCGTCCCGTCGACGCGGCCCGAGCGATTTGCCAAGGCCGCCACGAGCGGCGCCGATCGCGTGATCCTCGATCTCGAAGACGCGGTCGTGCCGAGCGAGAAGGCCGACGCGCGGCGCCAGCTCGCGAGCGCGGCCATTCCGAGCGACGTGCCGGTTTACGTTCGCGTGAACAGCGCGCTCACGCCATGGTTCGAGGACGACCTCGCCGTCGCCGCGACGCTCGCGATTCAGGGCATTCTGCTGCCCAAGGCCGACACCGCGGCGCACGTCGAACGGGCCGCGGCGGCGATCGCGCCCAAGCACACGATCGTGCCGATCATCGAGACCGCGGTCGGATTGTGGAACGTGTTGGAGGTCGCGCGTGCGACGCGGGTAGAGCGCCTCGTGTTCGGCGCGCTGGACTTCGCCCTCGACACAGGGATGCACGACAAAGACGGCGCGTTCGATTATGTGCGATCGCGCATCGTCGTCGCGTCGAAGGTCGCCGGCATCTCGGCACCGGTCGATTTCGTCACGCTCGGTATCGACGATCAGGATCTTCTGACGCGAGACGCGGAGAGAAGCCGGCACTTCGGGTTCGGCGGCAAGTTGTGCATTCATCCCAAGCAGGTTCGCGCGACGAATGACGCGTTCCGACCGAGTGATGAGGAAGTGGCGTGGGCAAGAGCCATTCTTGCCGAGCAGGCGGCGCGTCCGCGGGACGCGGTGTTTGCGCATCGTGGAGAGCTCGTCGACCGGCCGGTGCTCGAGCGAGCGAGGCAGATCGTGGAGGCGGCGCGCCCAGCGACCACTGCGTGAGCTCGGGGGTGAGCAGTCTTGCCTCACTCACGCAATCGCGATACCGTCAATGGAGCGCTCCGGGCGCATCCAGTCCGCGGAAAGGGCCGTGCCCACCGACCAAGCAAGACACAATCGATCGCTACGAACTTCTTTCAGCCTGACGCGTGCGGACTCCAGGCAAATTCTTTGAAAGGAGCTTCGTATGCAGACGCGCGACACGGACGCGATTCCGCTCGCCCCTCGCCCGAGCCTGGAACAGTACAAGACGCTAGCGAAGGAACTCCTCAAAGCGTCACGCGCCGGCGACATCGAACCGATTCGTTTGTGGTCGATCGATTGGATCGAGCGACTTGCGCGGCTCGACGCGACGGCACCGACGCCTGAATACTCGCGCGCCGACGAGCCGAGACATCTCGACTGGAAACGCATCAGCCGCACAGCGGACGCAATCGTCCGAGACGTGCAGCAGAGTCGTCTGCTCCCGTCGGAGGCCAGGGAAGCGAAGTCGGCGCTCTCCGAGGCGCAGCTGGTGATCGCGCGGCTGCACGGATTCGACAGTTGGCCAAAGTTCTCGCATCACATCGAGGCGCGGGACAATGCGAGCTCGCCCGTGTCGCAGTTCGAGTCCGCCGCCGATGCGATCGTCACCGGTGATGCCGCGGCGCTCGAGGGGTTGATCCGCAAGAACCCGCGGCTGGTGCACGCGCGATCGACTCGCGATCATCGCGCGACGCTGCTGCACTACGTCGCGGCGAACGGCCACGAGGGATTTCGGCAACGCACACCGAAGAACGCGGTCGCGATTGCAAGAATCCTCCTCGAGGCCGGCGCCAGCCCCGACGCGGTGGCGACCATGTACGGTCATCACTGTACGACCATGGAGATGCTGGTGTCGAGCGTTCATCCACACGCGGCGGGCGTCCAAGTGCCACTCGCCGAAACGCTGCTGGATTTCGGCGCCGCGGTCGACGGTGTCGAGAACAACGGATCTCCGCTCATGACGGCGTTCCGATTCCACTATCCTGACGCGGCGTTCGCGCTCGTGCGCCGAGGCGCTCGAGTCGACAACGTGATTTCGGCGGCGGCCGTCGGTCGAGTCGATCTAATCGACGCGTTCGTCGACGATCATGGGATGCTGCGGCCAGGTGTGCCGCTCGCTGACGTGCCGTGGCCGCATCTGCCGAAGGACCCTGCGGTACACCTGGGATACGCCCTCACTTGGGGCGCGACGTTTGGTCCTTCGGAGGTCGTCGAGCTGCTGCTCCGCAAGGGAGTCGATCCCTCGGGCAAAGACGACGACGCGACGGCGCTGCATTTCGCGGCCGCGTACGGTCGGATGGATCTCGTGCGTCTACTGCTGAAGTACGGCGCGTCGCTCGAGACGCTGAACAGCTACGACGGGACGGTGTTGAGCGGCACGCTGTGGTACGCCCGCAACTCACCAGTGGACGGGGTCGATTACGCCGCGGTCGTGCGCGAGTTGCTCGAGCTGGGCGCGCGTGTCGACGTCTACCCCGGGATGCTAGACAACGTGAATGCCGTCCTCGCGCGAGCGGGTCATTGAAAAAACGGTGTCGGCATGCATGCAGCCATGTTCAGCTCCGCTCACTCGGCTCGGTGGGGCACGGAGCGTTCGCGTAGCCCGACCGAAATGGCGTCACGACGCCGGAGTCCGGGTCGAATTTGTGGCGCCACACGCATGCGGTGTCATTGGCCAACAAATGAATCGAGATCGACGGAGTCGACGAAGTCGTTCGCACATAGTGAATGTCGTCGATCGGTGGGATCAGCGGATAGAAATCACCGGGCCCGAGGGACTGCTCTTTGGCGATCGCGAGCTCGGCCTGGCGCTCATCACTTCCATCGTCCAGCCGACGATACACGGTCTCGTGTTGTGCTCCGCGATAAACGCCGACGAGCCCCACGCTAGATGATCGTGGACCGGCGTTGCGGCGCCGGCGGGGACGACGAGTGCGAATAAGCAGAGCGATCCGTCGTCGGCGCGATAAAGGGCGTACTGTCCGATGCCGCCGCCCATGCGACTCTCGGCATCTGGTTGCGTGTAGCGCTCGGGGAGCCACCCGTCGGCCGCGAGCAGCGAGGCGAACGCCGGCTTGAGTGCCTCGACGCGGTCGGCTACGTCGGCGACGCTCGCCGTGTGCCGGTGGGTCGCGTCGACAAGGGCGCGGACCTCCGGCGTGTCGACCAGAAACCCAAAGCCTTCCTTCTCGTGCCAGTGGTCGGAATTGCACATGGAAACCTCTGTCCTCTGAGCCCGTTCCTCGACAGACTAGCCCGGGATGAGGATCCGAGCAACCGCCTGACATCGCGTCTGGCATCCTCCAGCGAAGCGAATGATCTGCTGTCGAATGCCCATCTCGGTTAACGTTCCAGCATGAACACACGCGACTTCACGCAGGTCTTGCCGACGTTGCTTTCCGAGTTGGTCAACGGCTCACCGGACCCAAGCGTCGGAACGTACATGCTCAACCGCGGTGATGAGGGTCTCCTGAAATCGCTCGACAAGCTATCCGCCTCTGCAGCGTCACGGCCGAATGGTGGCGGAGCATCCATCGCGGCTCACGTCGATCATATTCGATACGGACTGTCGCTGCTCAACCGGTGGGCCGCCGGCGAAGCCGCGCCGTGGGAGGGCGCCGACTGGACCATGAGTTGGCGGAAGCCAATGGTCTCGGACGCCGAATGGCGCGCGCTGCGCGATGATCTTCGCCGCGAGACACGGGCGTGGATGGACGCGCTGCGCACCCCGCGCGAGGTCAACGACAGGCAGCTTGGTTGGATCACGGGAAGCGTCGCGCACTTGGCCTATCACGTCGGCGCCATTCGCCAAATCGATCGCGCCACGCGCGGTCCGACCGCGGAAGAGGAACGGCGGTCCGAGGCGTCATTGTGATCGATCTCGCTCAACGATTCATCGACCAGTCGCGGTTCTATCTCCAGACTGAATATCGCGTCAAACTTCGCGCCGCGGTCGAAGCGTTGCCGGCCGACGCGCTGTGGTGGCGCGCGAACGACCAGTCGAACAGCGTGGGGAATCTTCTGATGCATCTCGCGGGCAACGTCCGCCAGTGGATCGTGGGTGGCGTCGGTGGCGCGCCGAATACGCGCGATCGCGCGGCCGAGTTCGCGGCGAACGCCGGCACTGGCGCGGCGGAACTGCTCGCCAATCTCGAGCGAGTGCTCGACGAGGCGGACGCGGTCCTTGCGAACGTATCGGCTGAGGATCTCGCGACGCCGCGCATGATCCAGGGGCGCGAGGTCACGGTTTTCGAGGCGACCTATCATGTCGTCGAGCACTTCTCGCTGCATCTCGGCCAAATCATTCTCGTTGTCAAGATGCACGCGCCGGGCTCGGTGCAATTCTACGAGGATGCGGGCGGCCTGGCGCGACCCGTGTGGCCAGAGATCATCGGCCAAAGCCACTCGCCACCAACACAACGTTACGATCGCTAGAAACGAGGGATCTCGTCCGAGGTTGGGCGGCTTCCGGCGGGGCGCTCAGATGGTCGAGAGGGTGCACGATGATTCAGCCAGCACCGTACGCGGAGCTCAAGTCGGTCCTCGAGGATCTCCTCGCACAGGTTCGGGCAGCGTTGGGCGATGCGTTCGTCGGCCTGTATCTACAGGGCTCGTTCGCCGTCGGCGATTTTGATTCGCACAGCGACGTCGACTTCATCGTCGTCGTACGCGATGAGCTGTCGGACGCTCACATCACCGCGCTGCAAGCGGTCCATGATCGGATCTACGGCCTGCCGTCCGCCTGGGCGCAGCATCTGGAGGGATCGTATTTTCCGGCCGCGATTCTCCGAAGTGCCGACCAATGCGGCATGCCACTTTGGTTTCTCGATCACGGCAGTCGCTCGCTCGTGAAATCCAACCACTGCAATACGCTCGTTGTTCGATCGGTCGTCCGCGAAATGGGAATCACGCTCGCGGGACCGGCTCCCAAGACGCTCATCGACCCGATTTCGGTCGACGCGCTGCGCCGAGAGATGCGTGAGACCATTCGTAACTGGGGCCAGGAGATTCTCGAGGACCCGGATGTGTTCCGAAATCGGTTCTATCAAGGGTTCATTGTCTTGAACTATTGCCGCATGCTCCACGACCTCATCGAGGGACGCCCGGGCTCCAAGCGCGCCGGCGCCGAGTGGGCGAAGACGACACTGGATCCCGGTTGGTCGGGGCTCATCGACCGAGCGTGGAACGGACGGCCCAACCCAGCGGTCTCGGTTCACGAGCCAGCCGACGCGGCAGACTTCGACAGCACACTGCAATTGGTGAGGCTGATCATGCGAGAGAGCGACGAATAGTTGCAACCGTGTTGACGGCCTCGCCTCCGGCAGGCACGTTCGACTGGTCGAGATTCCCTTCGCACGCCAACTCGAGATCGTCCCATGCAACGACGTGAAGTCGTACGCTTCCTCGGCGCGGCACTCGCGCTGCCCTTTCTCCCGCGCAGCGCGGAAGCCGCGATCGAGCTCGGCGAGCAACTCCACCTTCGCCTTGTCGGCGAGGAAGTCCCGTTTCGCACGCTGAATCCAGCTCAGCAGGCACTCGTCACAGAAATCGCCGAGCTGATCATTCCGGAGACGGATACGCCGGGCGCGACGAGCGTGCAGGTGCCGCAGTTCATCGATCTGATTCTGACCGAGTGGGCGAGTGACGACGAGAGGGCTGCGTTTCTCGCCGGCCTTGCCGACATCGAGGCGAAAGGCTTTGTCGGCTTGTCACCCGCGCGGAAAACAGAATTGCTCACCACGCTCGACGCCGCGCGTACCGATAAGCGCGGCGCCGGTCTCGCCTTCGGTCGTGTGAAGGCGCTCACAGTGTATGGGTATTTCACCGCGAAGCCGGTCCAGCGCGACATCTTGAAGACGCAGATGTTCTTCGACGGGTACCACGGCAACGTACCGTTCACTCCGGCCATCTGAGTTCTGTGATGAGAGCAACCTATGACGCCATCGTCGTCGGCTCCGGAATCTCCGGCGGCTGGGCGGCGAAAGAGCTGACGGAGAAGGGACTCCGCACGATCGTGCTCGAGGCCGGGCGGCCGATCGATCCGGCCGTCGACTACGTGGAGCACATTCCCCCGTACGAAAAGCGCTACAGAGGAATGGGCGACCGAAAACGGATCGAGCGCTACCAGCCCATCCAACGACACACCGGCGCGTGCAATGAGTATTCCGGCAAGTTCTTCGTCAACGATCTCGACAACCCATATTCGTTTCCGGACGACAAGCCGTTCTACTGGATCCGTGGCCGGCAAGTCGGAGGACGTTCCATCATGTGGGGGCGTTGCGTGTATCGGTGGAGTGACCTCGACTACGAGGCGAACGCCAAGGAGGGCATCGCCGTCGACTGGCCGATTCGGTACAACGAGTTGGCACCGTGGTGGAGTCACGTCGAGAAGTTCGTCGGCATCCAGGGTCGTCGAGAGAACCTCGCGCACCTGCCGGACGGAGAGTTTCTGAAACCGTGGCCGTTGAACGCCGCCGAACAAAAAGCGCGTGACGTGCTCCTCGAGAAGTTCGGCGGAGAGCGCCTCATCACGAACGCGCGTCTCGCCGTGCTGACCGAGGATCACCTCGGCCGCTCGAAATGCCATCTGTGCGGACACTGCGAGCGAGGCTGTGTCACGCTGTCGTACTTCAGCAGCATCAACTCGACGCTTCCTGCGGCGCGCAAAACCGGGAACCTCACGCTCAGACCATTCAGCGTCGTCCACAGCGTCATCTACGATCCCGTGACACGCCGAGCGACCGGAGTCCGAGTGGTCGACGGAAACACCAGGCAGATGTTCGACGTCAACGCGAAGGTGATCTTCCTCTGCGCCTCGGCGCTCGAGTCGACTCGCATTCTGCTCAACTCCGCGACGAGCGAGTTTCCCACGGGCCTCGGCAACTCGAGCGGCGAGCTCGGACACAACCTGATGGATCACATCATGGGCGGCGGCGCGAGCGCCGAACTCCCGTGGGCCAAGGACCGGCGCGAGATCGGCCGCCGTCCCGACGCCATCTATGTGCCGAGGTTCCGGAACGTGAAAGCGAAGCATCCGGACTTCCTGCGCGGGTACGGATTCGAGGGTCGCGCCGAGCGCGCCGGCTGGTCTCGAGGCGCGGAGACGTCGGGATTTGGCGCGGGCTTCAAGAAGTCGCTCATCGGCGATCTCGGGCCATGGGTGATGGAGCTCTACGGGTTCGGCGAGATGCTTCCGCGTCATGAGAACTACATCGAGATCGACCCGCATCTGGTCGACGCGTGGGGCATTCCCGCGCTCCGCGTTCACTGCGCGTACGGCGAGAACGAGAAGAAGATGCTCGACGACATGGTGGTCAGCGCGACCGAGATGTGCGAGGCAATGGGCGCGACGAACATCACGCCGATCAAGGATGACAATCCGCCGGGGCTCGTGATCCACGAGACGGGCACGGCCCGGATGGGACGCGATCCCAAGACGTCGGTGCTCAACGCGCACAATCAGATGTGGGATGTGAAGAATGTGTTCGTGACCGACGGCGCGTGCATGACGTCGACGGCAAATCAGAACCCAAGCATCACGTACATGGCGCTGACGGCGCGCGCGGTCGATCATGCGGTGGCGCTGCTCAAACGGCGGGAGCTGTAGCATGGCGGTCACCAGGATCGCGGCGTACGTCATATTTGGCGCCGTTTGTGCGACGACGAACGCGCCGGCGCAGCGAGCGACGCCCGCCCCGAACACCGCTCGAGGCGAACGTTCGGCCATCTACGAAGTGTTCGTCCGCGACTTCTCGGCGAGCGGCAACTTTCAGGGCGTCACCGATGGGCTCGACCGCATTCAGCAAGTCGGCGCGAACGTCGTCTGGCTCATGCCGATCTACCCAATCGGCAAGATGAATCGCAAAGGCTCGTTCGGTTCTCCGTATTCGGTGGCCGACTATCGAGGGATCAATCCGGATTTCGGGAGCGAGGCGGATTTCCGCGCGCTCGTGCGCGCCGTGCACACGAGGGACATGAAGCTCATCCTCGATTTCGTCCCCAATCACACCGCGTTCGATCACGTGTGGGTAGCCAAGTTTCCCGATCGCTACACGCACGATTCGACCGGAAAGATTTCGATCGCGCTCGACAACGACGGCAAGCCGACCGATTGGACAGACGTCGCCGATCTCAACTTCAACAACGTCGACACGCGCCGGGCGGTCATCGCCGACATGCGTTACTGGCTCGACGCGTTCGACGTCGACGGCTTTCGCGTCGACGTCGCCGGCTTCGTTCCTGACGCGTTCTGGCGTGAAGCCGTGCCGCAGCTGCGCGCGAACAAACCGATTCTTCTCCTGGCCGAGTGGGGCGAGCCGAAGATGCACGAATTCGGCTTCGACTTGACGTATGGGTGGGATTCGTACGCCCGCCTCAAAGCGGTGTGGAAGGGCGCGCCGGCAGACAGCTTTGTCGTGAAAGAGCTGACGGATATGCGTTCACTTCCGCGTCAAGGCCGTCGGTTGCGCTTCACCACGAACCACGATGAAACCGCATGGGATCAGCCGCCGGTCACGCTCTTCGGCGGCGCCGCCGGCGCGCGCGCCGCATTCGTCGCGATGGCGTTTTTGCCTGGTGTGCCGTTGATCTACGACGGACAGGAAGTCGAGAGCCCGCAGAAACTCGGGTTGTTCGAGAAGGAGCTGATTGCCTGGGATCAGCCGGACGCCGCGGCTCGCCGCTCCTTCTATCGCCGCGTGATCGAGCTGACGCGCCAGCATCCAGCGTTTGCGACGAATGATGTCACGCCCGTCCTCACGGACGCTGCACACGATGTCATCGCCTATCAGCGCGGAACTGTCATCGTGCTCGTCAACGCGCGTCCACGCGCAGTACAGGTGAGGGCGATTGGTCGGGACTTGAATGGGATGCGAGATCTTTTAAGCGGTACGTCGCAGGACGCTGGCAGGGTGTCCCTGCCGGCGTTTGGGGCGGTGGTGTTGGAGCCGGCGAACCGACGAAACTGAAAACCCGTTGGCGAGCCGATCCCAGCAGCAGCCTCGAGCCGGCTAGCGCCGCCTGGCGTCACGTCGTATGTCGATTTCGGCCCCTCTCGTTCGACGTGAGGGTAGAGCGGCGCATTGCCGCCGATCCGAACGACCACATCACGGAGATAACCTGATGCGCTACATGATGATCGTGCGAGGCGACGAGAATTTTGCCGCCTCCGGTCCGCCACCGATGGAGTTGATGGAAGCGATCGGCAAGCTCGGCGAGGACGCGATGAAGGCGGGCAAGATGGTTTCGATGGGCGGATTGAAGCATAGCTCCGAGGGAGCCCGAGTTCGACTCAAGGGCGGCAAGTTGATCACCACCGACGGGCCATTTAGCGAGGCAAAGGAAGTCCTCGGTGGCTTCACGATCATGGAGCTGGAGTCGAAGGAGCAGGCGATCGAGGAGGCGGTGAAATTCATGGAGTTGCACCGCAGACTGTGGCCGGCCTGGGATGGCGAGACGGAGATTCGTCGAATGTACGAGGACGGCGACCACCCATAAGCCGCTGGCGGGGGAGGAGCGCGCCGCCGCGATCGACAGTCGTCGCGGCGGCGTCGTCGGCTCTATTTCACCGAACCGTCATTCCGGATCACCACGCCGCCTTTCATCACGAAGCGCGTCTTTTGCAGATCTTTGACGTCGTGCAATGGGTCGCCGTCGACGGCGATGATATCGGCGAGCTTGCCCACCTCGATGCTGCCGACGCGATCGCCAAGCCCAAGCAGGTCGGCGGAGTTGATCGTCGCGGCGCGGAGCACTTCGAGCGGCGGCATGCCGGCTTCCTGATACGCTTGCAGCGTGAGCAAACTGGCTTGACCTCGCGTGTATCCCGGAGCGTCGTAGTACTCGTCCGATCCGAACGCCACGCGCACACCCATTCGCGTGGCGCGCAACAGCCGTTCGGCGTTGCTCCTGGCGAACGCCTGCGCGCCGCGCAGACGTTGCGCGCGCTCCTCCGGCGTCACCGAGCCGCCCAGTCCGCCGACGTAGAACTCCGCGGGGTAGTCGGTCGCGACGAGAAAGATGCCTTTCTTCGCCATCAGCTTGAGCACCGTATCCAGCACGGTGTACGCGTGCTCGATCGACGACACGCCCGCCTCGGCGGCGATCAGGGTCGCGGTGTCGCCGATGGCGTGCGCCGCGACACGCTTGCCGACACGGTGCGCCTCGTCGACAATCGCCCGCATCTCGTCGAGCGAGACGACGCGCGGCCCTGTGTTGACGATGACCTTGATCACATCGGCGCCGTCGTAGAACGCCTGCTTCGTCGCGCGACGCGCTTCGTCCGGCGTGCTCACGACCGCGTACTCCTGCTCGACGAGCTGTTGCGCGGCCGCCTGCAGGCGACCGAACTGTCCGCCGGCCGCCGACAACGCGCGTGTCGACGCGACGATCCGCGGGCCTTGGACCCAGCCGGCATTGATCGCGTCGCGCAACGCGACGTCGCCGTTCCACCCTGAGTTGCCGACGTCGCGTACCGTCGTGATGCCTGCCTCGAGATCTTCGCGTCCCATCTTCACGCCGAGGAGCGCGCGGGTCGCTGGACTCATCGTGGCAACGGTGAGGAGCATGTTCGGATCGTCACCGCCGAGCTGTCCTTGATAGTTCTGTAACAAATGCGTGTGCGCGTCGATCAGGCCGGGCAACAGCGTGACGTTGCCGAGCTCGATCACGTGCGCGTTGGGCGGCACCGTGACGTTGCTGCCGACGGCGCTGATGCGGCCGCGCTCGACCACGATCACTGCGTTGGTCGTCACGGCACCCGATTTCGGATCGATGAGGTGTGCGGCGCGAACGACCGTCGCCGGCGGTTGAGGCGGAGCGGGTTGCTGCGCGACGGCGAGCGATGAGAGCAGACCGATAAGCGCGACAGCGGCGGGAGCGGATGGATAGGTCATTTCCTTTTTTTCGAGGTCTTCTTGGGGAGGGTTTTCACGTAGGCACTGCTGCGTTCGATCCAACCCCGAAGGGCTGGCGTGTCCGCGATTACGCCGGCTGGAAAGTCGACATACTCTTTCATCCCGCGGCCCGGAGTCGGCTCGAACGGATGCGCGCCGGCTCGCATCATCGCGTCACTGCGATCCGCTACTGACAGGCGGACCATGACGCGATCTTGAAAGATCGACGCGAGCATATTGCCGTTGAGAAACACTGATGGGTAGCCGAACATCGTACGACGCTCGACGCCTGGAAATCCGGCCGTCGCGCGCTCGAAGGCGGCGAGGGTCGCGGCGCTAGGCTTCGTGAACGCCGGCATCTTCCGCGGCGTCTGTCCCTTGACGGGTTTGGCGGATTTGCGTGGTGGCATGGCATCAACGTATCGCGGGGCTCGGTCACGCGCGACCGGTGCACATGCGTCTGGCGAGACCGTGACCGGTCGTGCATGATTGCCCGTCACACACGAGCCGAGCAATCGCTCGGCTCGTCCACGCCGGTCATTCGTTTTCGACGCGAGAGCTTAATGCCGAAGCCGTCGGTTCGTGCCGTCCAGTTCGCGCTACGGGTCGTCGGACGCCTGTTGGCGGTGATCATCCTCGTCGCAACCCTGGGCGCACCGTTGCCGGCGCTCGCTCAGGGCCGCTGCATTCGCGCGTATGGCACACCAGCCTGTAATACGGACCCAATCAAGCCAGTGTTCGAGCGCACGGGATGGCGAACGACAGGACTCGATCACATCGCGTTTCGCGTCGCGGAGCCGCAGAAGGAAGCCGCGTTTCTTGCGGCGCTCATGGGGTGGAAGCTGCGCAGCGACGACGGCACGCGGGTGGTGATGGACATGGGGGACTGGGGCACCGCGGTTTTCCGGCAGGTGCCGGTCGAGTCGTTTGCAACGCCGGCGCAGACCACGGGTCGTGGTGCGGGGCGCGCGCCCGTGCGATCGGTGGTGGAAGGCTTCGGCTTTTCCATCGAGCCGTGGAACGCCAAGACCGTGGAGCAAGAGCTCCGAAAGCGGGGCCTGACCCCAGTGGCCGACAATGATGGCAAGGGCTTCGAGAGCTTCCACGTGAAGGACCCGGACGGATTCGACCTCCAAATCGACAACGGCCAGGGTTACACCAAGGGTCGCACGACATCGCCGGCGAGCGCCAAGCTATCGGTCGCGGCGCCGTTCGAGTCCACGGGTTGGCAGACGGTGTGGCTCGACCATCTCTCGTTCGGCGTCGCGAACTACAAGGCGAGCGCCTCGTTCTATTCCAACCTGTTGGGCTGGGGACCGACGTATGATGAAGGCAGCCAGAACGAGTTGATGATCGGCGACGTCGGCGACATCATCATTCGCGGCGGCAATCCGCTCGATCCTGAATTCGGCCAGCGTCCTGCACGCGCGCCGGGGCGGGTCGACCACATCTCGTTCGGCATCTCACCGTGGGATACCGACAGTGTGCGAGCGGCGCTCGAGCGGCGCGGCCTCGCCATGACCATCGACACATCTGACGGCGCCGAGATCCATGTCGCGCAATACAAGAGTTATCATACGACTACTCCCAACGGTTACAACCTGCAGATCAGCTACAACACGCACGACACGCGACTCAACTTGGCGATCGCCGTGAATCCGCGGCGTCCGGGCATCAAGTAGTCGCGCCGCGAACGCGAGCGTTTAGTGGATATGGAAACCGTCGCGCCACGAGACCAAGCGCCCGTTCTCACCACATTCGCGCCGCCCGCGAACGTGTCGTCGGCTACGCCGCCGCAGCCCGCCCCAGGCTGGCCGCAGTGGCAGCGAGTGCTGTTTCGTTTCTTCTTCGTTTACCTGCTTTTGCAGATCGCGCCATGGGATTGGTTTGCGGCGATCCCCGGCGTGCGGTACGTGTTGCGCTACTACGACGGGGTGACTGATTGGGCGGTGCAGGTCGCTAACGCCCGCGTGTTCCATGTGCGCGACGCACTCGTGCCGATCAACGGAAGCGGCGACACCTCGTGGGCATGGACTGCCCTCTGGCTCTACCTCAGTGTCGCCGCGATCGGGTGCGTCGTGTGGACGATCGTCGATCGCAAGCGTGCGCATTACGAGCGACTCGCCTTCTGGTTGCGCACGATTGTCCGTTACTACATCGCGTCGGCGGCGCTCAGCTACGGCATCATCAAGCTGTTTCTCCTCCAAATGCCGTTCCCGGCGCTGAGCCAGCTGGCCACGCCGCTCGGCGACCTCCTGCCGATGCGCTTCTCGTGGCTCTTCATCGGCTACTCGGCGCCATATCAGTTTTTCTCCGGCATGATGGAGACGACGGCGGGACTGCTGTTGCTCTACCGTCGCACGGTGACGGCCGGCTTGTTCGCGGCGACTGGAGCATTCCTCAACGTCGTGATGATCAATCTCAGTTACGACGTGCCGGTCAAGCTCTACTCCATGCACCTGTTCTTCGCGTGTCTGTTCCTGCTTGCGCTCGACTCGAAGCGCCTGCTGCGGTTCCTCGTCCTCAATCAGGCCACGCCGGCGACGACGGCGTACAACGCGCGCTTCGACCGGACGTGGCAGCGGTGGGGCAGCGCGGCGGTGAAGGTGTTCATCGTCTTTCAGATTCTCATATTTCCGTTCAAGAACGGATGGCAGCGGTATCAGACGGTAAATCGGGGAACCGCGGACGGACCATTCAAGGCCGGCGTCTACGACGTGCGGCGGTACGTCGTCAATCGCGACACCCTGGGCAGCGCCGACACGCTGCGCTGGCACGACGTGATCTTCGACAACGCGGGCGCGGGCAGTGTGAACACGAGCGACCAGCTGTTCTGGCAGCGCTATCGGCGCGGGTACTTCCGGTATCGACCCGACACGATCAAGCACACGGTCGCCGTATGGAAAACTTCGGCCATTCCGCGCGACAGCACGTTTCTATTCACGATGCGGTACGAGATTCCAGACAGCAACACGGTTCGGCTGCATGCCGCGATCCGCGGCGACTCGGTGCATGTGGAGCTCGTGCGCACGCTACGGCATTTCCAGTTGACAGAACGGCAGTTCCACTGGCTGTCGGAATACAACCGATAGCCGGCGCCGGATCGCTACGCCGAGACGGGTTTGTAACGTCCCGCAAGGAGGCCAGTCGCCTCCGCGAGGTCGATGTCCGCGATCAGCACGCCTTCTTCGCCGTACGGCTGATAGCTGAGCACGGTCCCGTCGGGGCGAATGACCGCTGAGGTGGTCGGTGAACCCGAACTCGCGAAATTCACCGTCGCGAAATAGCAGGTGTTCTCGGCGGCGCGACACAACGCGGCTTTCTCGTGAAACGAATTCGCCGGATCGGCGAACGTCATCGGCTGGTACGAGCCCGCTTGGGCTTGATGGAAATGGGGATGAAACACCACGTGCGCTCCGTGTCGGGCAGACCAGCGAACCGTCTCCGGATAACGCCAGCCTTCGTGGCAAATCGCGACGCCGAACGTCAGCACGCCGGTATGGAAAACGCGACGGTCCGATCCTGGAGCGTATGTCCCTTCTTCGCTCGGATCGATCTGCACCTTGTCCTGGAAGCCCGCGATCGATCCATCCTGGTCGATGACCAGCGCCGTCGCGACCAGCGCGCCGTCGACGAAGCGCTCCGTGCCGAGCACGACGGCAATATTCGCCGCCGCGGCGACGTCGGCGATGGATGACCAGGCCCGCTCCAGAAATTCAGCGTTAGGAGCAGCCACCGTGTGCCCCATGCCGCGATAGCCGGGAACGAAACACTCCGGAAAGCAGATGATCCGCGCTCCCTCGCTCGCGGCCTGCGCGATGGCTCGAGAGGCAAGGGAGATCGACTCCTCCGGAGTAGCAGGAAATCGGAGATTGGCGAGCGCGATGCGGAACGGGTCCATGAATCTTCCTTTCCTTTCCGTCCGTTGATTCAAACAATACATTAACGGCGGACGTGCCTCGCCGCGGACACTGGAAATCTCGACTTCGGTCAACCCCAGTCTACCGTCCCAATGAGCCCACGACACAGTCTGGATCGTCGCGCACCAGGTCGCTCCGTGCGCACTCGCGTCGCAATGGTAGCTACCGTCGCCGTCGCGACCATCGGCGTCGTACTCGCGCACCAGCCGAAATCGCTCGCGGCGCGGACTGCCGAGCCGACATTCGCCGAAGACGTGGCGCCCATTCTCTACAAGAACTGTACGACCTGTCATCACCCTGGTGGATTGGGTCCGTTCTCGCTGCTCGATTATGACGGCGCCAAGGCGAAGACCGACGAAATGCACGACGCCGTGGAAGCTCGCTACATGCCGCCGTGGCACGCCGAAGGTCCGCACGGCGTGTTCCGAAACGACCGCCGTCTCTCCGACGGCGATCGGCAGACGATTCTTCGCTGGATCGAAACCGGCGCGAAGCCGGGCGACTTGAGCAAGGCCCCGACAAAGCCGGAGTATCCGGCGGCGTGGGCGATGGGCACGCCGGACGCCGTCGTCACGATGCCCGAATCGTTCACGATCCCCGCGTCAGGCACCGTCGAGTATCAGTACTTCGAGATCCCGACCAACTTCACCGAGGACAAGTGGGTTCAGGCGATCGAGATCATGCCGGGTGCGCGCGAAGTGGTGCACCACGTGCTCGTCTACGCCAAGGTTCCGCCGGCACCCGGCTCCGCGGCGCCGGCACCGGTGCCACGTCCCGCGGGATCGCCGCCGCCGCAACCGCTGTTCATTCGCAATCGCGCCCACGCAATCCCGCCCCGTCCTCCACGCCTCGACACGCTGCACGCGGCACCGCGACAGCTCGGCGCGCTCATCGGTACCTTGGCACCGGGCATGACGGTGATGGAGTTTCCGAAGGGCACGGCGATGCGCCTGCGCGCCGGCACGATGCTGACTTTCCAAATGCATTACACGGCGCACGGTCAGGAGATGAAAGATCGCACCACGCTCGGATTCCGGTTCGCGAAGGAAATGCCCGACGAAGAAATCTTTGCGTCGGAGTTCACCAACGGATCGTTCACGATTCCCGCCGGCGCGAAGGACGTCGCGGTTCCCGCCGAGATCACCGCCGGTCAGCCCGTGCGCATTTGGGGATTGTTGCCGCATACGCATCTCCGCGGCACGCGGTGGAAGTACACGCTCGAAAAGCCGGACAGCACGTCGCAAATCATCCTCGACGTTCCGCACTACGACTTCAAGTGGCAAACGTACTACATGTTCGCCGAGCCGCTCGAGCTCCCTGCGGGCGCCAAGATCTCGTCCATGGCGTGGTACGACAACTCGACGGCGAACAAGGCCAACCCCGATCCGACCAAGGATGTGAAGTGGGGCGATCAGACGTGGGAGGAGATGCAGTACACGGGATTCTTATACACCGTACCGAGCCGACGACTCAAGCCGAGCGGCGGACAGCACTGATCATTCGCCGCTCGCGCCCTATCGAGCCGAAACCTGCCGGTCGACATTGATGAATGCGACGAGCGCTGCGATCTCGCCTGCCTTGAGTTCTAGATTCGGCATTTCGAACTGCTGTCCTGACGTTCGCGCGATCGACGGATTCGCCAGCAACTTGGCCAGATAGTCTGCCTGGTAGCGTCTTGGCGTGAGATTCGGCCCAACCGCGAGCGAGTTATTGCCGGCGGCCGCGTCGTGCACGTGACATTTAACGCAGCCTTTCGCGACGAAGAGACGGCGGCCTACGTCAGCCGGCGAATCGTCGCCCGGATTGCGCGGAGCCGCTGTGGATGCGGGGATGGGAAAGAGTGTCACGCCACTACCGCCGAAGCCACTGTTGATGGTGACGGTCCAGTCCCCTGCCCGAGGCACGACGAGCGTCGCGACGTAGTGTCCGGCCGGTCCGGTCCGGACGGCCGATGCTTTGATTCCGCTCGCCTCACCTTTAGCGTCGCTGGCAACGAGCGTCGGCTTCAAGTGGTCGAGCGGCGTGTGGCCATGTTGACGCACGATGAATCCGATGCTCATCGGTTGGCCGACGGTGAGCGCCCGGGGCAGGTCGTCGACGGTGATGACTGCCCAGCCTCCCATTGAAAACGCCATCGCTGCTACGGCGACGATCGTGACGACGCCAAGTTGTAGAACCCGCGTGCGCATGAGGCCTCCCGTGTTTGCGGACGGTGGACGACAGTTAGATGCCCGCCGCGGCGTTTGCGCTTACATGGGTTCAGTTCCTCTTGCACATCGACGGTGATCGCGCGTTGTTCAACTGATGGCGAATACCGAGTGGTGGCAGCGTGGTCCCGTCGATGGTATCCCGGCGCTTGTCCGCGTCGCCGCGCTGGCGGCGTCTTTCGTCGCTCTTGCGCTGAGCGTGAGCGCACCAAGCTCAGCGCAGTCGGTTCGGTCCGGTAATCCGATCTTGCCCGGCTGGTACGCCGATCCGGAGGCCCACGTTTTCGACGGACACTACTGGATCTATCCGACCTTTTCGGCACCCTACGATGAGCAAACGCACATGGACGCCTTCTCATCCACGGACCTGATCACGTGGCAGAAGCACGACCGCGTCCTCGACGTGAGCAAGGTCCGGTGGGCTCGCCGCGCGCTCTGGGCGCCTTCGATCGTCGAAAAGCAGGGCTGGTACTACCTGTTCTTCGGCGCGAACGACATTCAGAACGATCAGCAGGTGGGCGGAATCGGCGTGGCCCGCTCGCCCCGGCCCGACGGGCCGTTCACGGATTATCTCGGCAAGCCGCTCATCGACAAGTTCCACAACGGCGCCCAGCCGATTGATCAGTTCGTATTCAAGGATCGTGATGGCGCCTACTACATCGTCTACGGCGGCTGGCGGCACTGCAACATCGCGAAGCTCAACGACGATTTCACCGGCTTCGTGCCGTTGGCCGATGGCAGCACGTTCAAGGAGATTACGCCGGCGGGATACGTCGAGGGCGCGTTCATGCTGCTCAATAACGACAAGTACTACTTCATGTGGTCGGAAGGAGGCTGGACGGGCCCGAACTACGCCGTGGCCTACGCGATCGGATCGTCACCATTCGGCCCGTTCGAGCGCGTCGGCAAGATTCTCCAACAGGATTCTTCGGTGGCGACGGGCGCCGGTCATCATTCGGTGTTGCACTCACCGTCGTCCGACAAGTGGTACATCGTCTATCATCGGCGACCGCTCGGCGAAACGGATCGCAATCATCGCGCCGTCAGCATCGACGAGCTGCACTTCGACGAGCGCGGGTTCATCCGCCCCGTCAGAATCACGATGGAGGGTGTCGTGGCGGATCCACTTCCGGCGCGCGCGCGCGACTCCGACCGTATGGCTCGCGCGCAGCAACAGGATTCGCTCGATGCCACGTCGGCGGCGCTCGTGTACCGGGAATACTTCATCGATCTTAACGCGGTGCACGAGAAGCTCATGTCTCTCGCCAACTCGATCCCCGCCGACAAGTACACGTGGCGTCCGAGCGCGGACGTGCGATCTGTATCGGAGGTGTTGATGCACGTCACCGGCGAGTGGTACCTCATCTGTCCAATGTCGCTCGGAGAAAAACCACCCACCGACTTCACTCCGCCGCGCGACGCAATGGCAAAGCTCGAAAAGACGACGTCAAAGCCGGACGTCCTCGAGCAGCTCAACAAGTCGTGGGCACATTGCACGTCGGTCTTCAACGCGGCGGACCCGGCGCACCTCACCGGAAAATACGAGCCGGCGAAAATGTCGCTTCCCCGCGCGGCACTCCGTGTCGCGGGCGATCAGCACGAGCACCTCGGCCAACTCATTGCCTACGCCAGGTCCCTCGGCGTGAAGCCGGCGTGGAGCAAATGAACCGTTGGCCCCGCCGGCCCACTGGAATTCACTCCATCGCTTGGTAGATTCGGCACGAGAACTGTCCGTCGTCTCATTCGTCCGAACTGAACGTGCAGATTGAGTCAGCGCCGGAGCGCCGCAGCTCGGCGCGCCTTGCGAGAAGCCGATGGCGAAGCCTTCTCGTCGTTGGTCCCGCGATCGTCGTGCTCGTCCTCGGCGCGGCGACGCTCGACGGCGTCCATCGCGCGGCGGAGAGTCGCGCCTCGATCGCCCACACGCGTGAGGTCATCGAGGGAGCGCAGTCGATGTTCTCCGCGTTGCAGGACGCCGAAACGGGTCAGCGCGGTTACGTGATCACCGGTGACACCAAGTTTCTCGAGCCGTACGATCACGGCGTGGCAAGTTTGCGCACCGACACCACGATCCTCGGAACGCTCACGCGAGACAACTCCGCGCAGCACGCTCGACTCGATTCGCTCGACCGGCTCATTCAGGCGAGGGTAACATCGCTCGCGACCGGGGTCATCACGCGACGGACGATTGGATTCGATTCTGCCGCTAGGGCGACGCGATCCAGTCGCGGAAACGCGCTGATGGATTCGATTCGCGTCATCGTGGGCGAAGTCATCGCAACGGAACGAGGGCTGCTCGAGCGCCGGCAGGCGGCGGATGCGAGGCGCGAACGGATCGTCACCCTGATTCTCGTCGCCGGAACCGCGGCGGCCGTGGTTCTTGCCCTCGTGCTCAACGGGATTCTCCTTCGGAGCGCCGTCGTCGAATCGCGCTTGGCGAGAGAAATAGAATCGCGCAACAAACAACTCGAGGATCAGAGTCTCGAGCTCGAGCTCCAGTCGCAACAGCTTCAAGAGCAAGCGAGTGAGCTGGAAACGCAGAACGAGGAGTTGCAAACCAGCGGCGACACGCTGGCGGAACAGGCGACCGAACTGGAGACCCAAGCCAGGCAGCTCGAGGCGACGATTCGGGCGCTCGACGACGCGAATCAAGCCGCCGAAATCGCACGCGAGGCCGCCGAGGTCGCGAACCGCGCGAAGAGCGATTTCCTGGCGACAATGAGCCACGAGCTTCGCACTCCGCTCAACGCCATCGCCGGATACGCGCAGCTCATGCAGCTAGGCGTTCCTGAACCGGTGCCGGCAGTCCACAATGAATACCTCACGCGCATTCAGCAGAGCCAGCGACATCTCCTTGGCGTCATCAACTCGGTGCTCAACTTCGCGCGCATAGAAGCGGGCTCGGTCATTTATGACATGGGCGACGTCGCGATCGCCGCGCTCCTCGCCGACGTGGAGCCACTCATCGCGCCGCAGATGCAGGCGCGCCACCATCGCTACGCGTGTCTTCCGTGCGACCCAACCCTGGTCGTGTACGCCGATCCGGACAAGGTGAGGCAGATTCTTCTCAATCTCCTCTCGAACGCCATCAAGTTCACGCCGCCGGGCGGACAGATCACCCTCTCCGCCGACGCGTCGACCGGCGACGCGGACGACAAACTCGCCGCGATTCGCGTGCACGATACGGGACTGGGAATTCCAGCAGAGAAGTTGAATGCGATCTTCGACCCCTTCGTGCAGGTCGACGCGAGCCATAATCGCACCGCCGAGGGCACGGGGCTCGGACTGGCGATCAGCCGGGAGTTGGCGCGGGGGATGGGCGGCGATCTCGTGGTCGAAAGCGCGCTCGGCGCGGGCTCGACGTTTACGCTGACGTTGTCACTCGTGACGCCCGTGGGTCCGCCGCCGGCGGCTTTGAAATCGGAAGTGTCGGAGATGGCGAGCTAACGCGGGAGCCACCAGCTCGCTTTCACGAGGAAGATGTTGTCTGGTCGCGCCGCGAACAGCGCCGATCGATCGCGATGAAAGTCGAGATCGCCGAACGGCGCGTCAGAGACGCGCGACTGCGTCCAGGCGATATACAGTACCGAGCCCGGACGATACTCCCAGCGAAACACCGCATTGCCACGCAGCGAACGCTGGCTGAAATCGGGATTGTCGAGCGTGAACGGCCGCGCGGGTCCAATGCCGTCGGGATCGATCGTGTATTGGCTCACGATGCCGTTCGAGTCGCGCGTCGCACTGATCGATCCGCGGTCGCGGCCATAGACGACGACGTCCTTCGTGCGCGGTGAGGCGTACTCCTCGAAGTCGTGATACCGTCCCGCCGCGAAGAACGGCTGCACGTAGACCTCGAGCGTCATCGTCGGCGAGAACGTCACGCTCGCGCGCGTGTCGAGGCCGAGCACGGGCTGGTCGAGCACGGCCATGACATAACGTGTTCCGTAGAAACTCGTCGCCGTGCTGTCGCTCACGGTCGAGACGAATTGGGCGTAGTTATGAGACCGGAACCATGACGGCGAAAACGATAGGCTCACGTTCGCGCTCGGGCGATACGTCACCCCGAGATTGACGCTCGGATTGTTGCCACCCTTTTCGTCCCAGAAGTAGGTCGCGCCGGCCTCGGCGACGAACGCGTGGCGCGAGTCGGTCGACAGATTCGTGTGAATGAAGTGCCCGTGCGCGCCTCGCACCGCGGGGCCGCCGCGTAGCTGGCCGTCGTCGATCGATGACGGAAAATCGATGTAGAAGCCAGTGAAGTTCCAGAATTGGGGCGTTGTCTCCGACGCGAACACGTGGTAGTCGGTCTGCGTGCGGTCGCCCTCGTAGTTGCGGATCGTCTGCGCGCCGCCGAGCGCGATGAGCTGGTGATACCATGCGGTCGGCTTCGTCCAGACTTTGCCGACGTTTGCGTTCGTGAACAGATAGTCGGCGCGCGTTTGAAACGCGTAGTCGTTCGACTCATAACCGGGCGTGCGCGTGTCGAACGACATCTCGCCGAACCACTGACCGGTCTCCTTGGCCACTCGGGTGTAGAGCCCGCCGCCACGCAACGATGTGGCGCTCGAATCGAGTCGATTGGAGAAGATTCCCCCGGTGCCGGCCCCGCGATCGGGCCGCTGGAAATAGCGGGCGCTCGATTGCTGTCGCAGCAGGATTTCGCGCGGGTCGCCTGAGACGTTCGTGACCGCCGTTTGCAAGCGCCAATCGTACTCGCGGTTGGCGGTGGAATAGAACAAGTCGTGGCCAACGAGCTCGGCGTGCCGCGCCAGCCGCGGTGCGAATGTCGAATCGATGTTTCGGGCCACGCCGCTCACGACTCCGCCGGCGACGAAGTTGCCGTTGAGGAAATCGCGCTTGACGCGGCCCACGAAATAATCGGCGAGTGGCTCGACCTCTTGCGACCGGCGCTCGCCCGACGCGGCCTGCACGTCGGCGTTGGCGCGGCCGGTGACGGCATTCATCAATCCGACCGTGAATCCGCGCGACGTTCGCCCCGTGATCTTGGCCGCGCCGAGAATCGTCGTGGCATCCGGCACATCGGCATACGAGAAATTGTCCGAGGCAATGGAAGCGCCAGTCGGCGCGCGGCCGATGCGCCGCGAATAAAAGGCGTTCATGTCTTGGGAGTTGTCGCAGAAGTTGCACGAACGATTCGAGAAGTCGAATACCTGCGCGCCTTCGATGAAGAACGGCCGCTTCTCAGGAAAGAACGTCTCGAATGCCGAGAGGTTGAGTACCGCCGGATCGACCTCGACTTGACCGAAGTCGGGGTTCAACGTCGCGTCGAGCGTGAGGTTCGATGTGAGGCGGTCCTTGAGATCGAGACCGGCGCGCATCGTCGGCCGTCCATGTCGGTTGAACGGGTCGCCCGCGGCGCCGCCGACCGCAGCGGATTTTGTCACCGCGTACGGAAGCAGCTCGAGGTGCGCCGCCGACGCCGGAACGTGAATGCCGAACAGATGGCCATAGCGCGACGGTCCACCGGCCTCATCCTTCCGGGTGAACGACCAAATGTCGCCCTCGTCGCGACGCTTGATGAGCCGGCCCAACTGCAGTCCCCACACCTGGACTGAATCGCGCGAGAATCGCAGTTGGCTGTAGGGAATCCGAACTTCGGCGGTCCATCCGTCGGCGTCGATGTGCGTGGCCGCTTCCCACACGGGATCCCACGAGTTGTCGCAGCACGACGTCCCAATGCCGATTTGGTCGGACTTCGCACCCGACGGATTCACCTGGAAGATCGCGCGGCTCAGATGGTCGTGATATCCGTCGATCTCGATGTCGAGGTAGTCGGAGTCGAACGTCGCATCGCGCCGGACGAGACGCGTCGTCACACCGGTGGCGCCATGGTCGTCGTACATTTTCGCGCCGATATAGAGCGCCTCGTCGTCGTAGAGAATTCGCACCTCGGTACGCTGCGACGCCGGCTTGCCTTCGTCGGGATCGACTTGCGTGAACTCGGTGATCGGCCTCGTCGCGGTCCATGCCGGCTCGTCGAGCTTGGCGTCGAGTACGATCGGTCCGGTGCGCCGGGTCGCCACCGCCCGTGGCACCGGTACGCGGTGGCCATAAGCGGACGGGGGAGGGGCGGCCGACTCGGCCGCGTTCTGCGCGGCGAGCGCTGTCGGAGCCACCAGCACGACAACCAAGATCGATCGCATCGAAGGGGGCCGGGTAGTCACCTTGACACTAACGTATGACGTCGTGTTCCAGTGTCAGACCCTTGTTCGAGAGGCGTATCGACGATGTAGGTGATATCGCTGAAGGAGTTACGAACGATTCATTCAGGAGAATCTCGACTAGCCGTCTCGATCTCCTCACTACCGAGTCGTGACAATTCCAACACAATTCGTTCGCCTCGTCGTGGCCAAATCGGGCTGTATTTCCGGTCCACTCGCCCGACTCCACGCCCAGACGAGGACGCCATGCGCCGCACGACACTCACGACACTCCTTGCCGTCTCAACGCTCACCGTCGCACTCGGGTGCGGGACCGACGCATCGGTCGCGCCGAGTCGCGCGGCCTCCGACGGCGCCGTACGCACGACCGGCAACCCGATCAACACCGGATCAAAAGAGGCGTACACGCTCGCCGTGATCGGCGACACACCGTACGGCGATGCGAAGGTCGCCGAGCTGCCGAGCCTTATCGCGCTCATGAACAGCGATCCCAAAGTCGACATCGTCGTCCACCTCGGCGACATCAAGGCCGGCAAGGCGAGTCCGTGTACCGATGGATACTTCGCGATGGTCAAAGGCATTTACGACAACTTGAAAGATCCATTCGTCTACACACCGGGTGACAACGAGTGGACCGATTGTCACGTCGCAACAAAGAACAACGGGCTCTACACACCGACCGAACGGCTCCAAGCGATTCGCGCGCTCTTCTTCCCCGTGCCCGGACAGACGCTCGGCGGTCGCAAGAAGCAGGTGCTGACGCAAGCCGACGATCCCGCGAATTCCCAATACGTCGAGAACGTGATCTGGATTGAGTCGCAGGTCGTGTTCGCGACGGTCAACATCACCGGCAGCAACAATGACCTCGCGCCGTGGGGTTCGCCGCTTCCCGCGAACGCCGGCAACTATCCGTCGCAGGCGCAGGAATTCGCGACGCGCGCGCAGGCCAACGCGGCGTGGATCCAAAAGGCCTTCGCCATCGCGAACGCCAACAACGCGACGGGTGTCGTGCTCGCGTTCCAGGCCGACATGTGGGATCCGGCCGAGCCCACCCTCGCCGGCTTCGATGCCGTTGTGCAGCAGATCGGCACGCTCGGCGCGGCGTTCCACAAGCCGGTGCTTCTGCTCGAGGGCGACTCGCATCGGTTCGAGGTGCAGCAGCCGTTCTCGGCGAGCTCTCCGCTTCGTCTCGTGCATCCCAACACGCCGGTCGCTGAGAACATCACGCGCCTCGTCGTCGAAGGGAGCGACGGTCGCACGGAGTACGTGCGTCTCACGGTCGATCCGAAGCGGCCAGCGTCGCCATTCAGCTGGGAGCGCGTTCCGCTTCATCCGTAACGCGTCATGACCCATGGCTCCGGTCGTCGTTCGTTGCCACATTGAACGACCTTCTCTTGGACCGGAGCCATCTCATGAAGTGTGTTCTCGTTGCTCGGGATCTTTGCCGGAGACGCGTGGTTCTCCTCGCGGGCGCGATGCTCGCTTGCGTTGGCATCGGCATTGTCGCCGATCGTGTCGCGTTCGCGCAGCAACCGGGCATCAAGCGCACGGTGCTTCTGCGCGCCGACGATCCTGGTTCAGCGAACTATGAAGCGGTGATGGCGATCGCCGAGATCGCGCCGGGTGCGATGTCTGGTAGACATCGGCATCCCGGGATCGAGGTCGCATACATTCTCGAGGGCACCGTGATCATCGAGCGCGATGGTCAGCCGCCGGTCACGGTCAAGGCGGGCGAGGCGCTCAAGAATGAGGCGGGGGTACACAACGCGCGGAATCCCGGCACGAAGCCGGTGAAGATTCTCGCCGTTTATCTCGTCGAGAAAGGAAAGCCGATGGCGGAGCCGGTACCGTAACACTCGCCGCGCGCGGCGAGTGTTACGGTCGACGGTACTTGTTACGGTTTTTTCGGTTCCTTTTTCGCGGTGGGTTCGCCGGCCTGCATGACCGACGCGCCTCCCGACGCGCTCTTCCAGAAATCGGCGTTCGCCGTGTGCCACTCAGCGCTCACATAACTCATCTTGGGACTGACGGCGAACAGGTTCGTCTCCACCGAGATGACGCCGTCGTTCGAGAGCTTGTCTAGCTCCTTTCCGCCGGCTTCGCCGAGGGCTTTCCCGAACTTCTCCTCTTCCTTCATGCCGATGTCGATATCGGCGACGGAGTTGTGGGGGACGATGACGAGGAACGTTCCGTCAGGGACGCCCATGACGCCCTGGTACATCGCCCAATGGGCACTCGTACCCGCGGCCTCGTGCGTGGCGCGAATCTTCTGGGCGATTTTCTTTACATCGTCACTGTGGCCGGGGCGCGATCGGACGGTGATCATTTCGTAGGCACGCATCGCGGACCAGTCGACGGTATCGCGGTAGCTCATGTCGGCGCGAAGCGCCCAAATGGAGCCGACGGCATCGCTGACATACTCGGCGTCTTTGACGGAGTATTGGCTGATCGCCGCCGTGAGCTCTTTGTTCTTCGCCACCGCGGCGTTCGCGTCGTCGAATTCCTTGAACGACGACCACCCCGACATCCACCACGCGTCGTTCGGCCCGGTCATGGCGGTCATCGCGACGCTGTAGACCGGAAGCTTGGACTTGGCGTACGCGGCTGACCAGGCACGCTCGTTCGCCTCGTGCGCGTCGCCGTGTCCGACCTTGACCATTTCGCGAAATCGCTGGATGAGCGGGGGCGGCGGCGTTGGGCCAGCGGGCATCGGTGACTGTGCACTCGCCAACGTGGCGAGTCCTAGCAATAGCAGAACGGACATCGAAATGCGGCGTCGCATCGTGTCACTCCTGGAGGGGATTGTGGGGGAATACGGCGGTACCAGAGTAACGCCGCATGTCTTCTTTGTATATGAGCAAAGTTGAAGGGCAAATTCTCCGTCGGGGATCGCTTGACGGAGGACTCACCGCAACCGCGACGCGATCAAACTGTCGGCTGCGTCGGCGTTCAGGGCAGAATGACCGTTCCGAGCGCGATCGCTGCCGGCCGTCACCGTGAGATTCGGCATGAGCTTGCGGCGGAGTCCGGTGCTCGCCGGCGGATTACACTGAAGAACGGAAGCGCTCGAAAACTCATCCTGGTAACCTGCTGAAATGGAAGCTGGCCATTGAGATCGAGCCTACATCCTCGAGCTCGCATCATCCGGCCCAGCATCTGTCAACACCGCTTGATAGGCGCCGTCGACAAGCCTCGGCGCGGCCGTGCTGGATCCAAGTTGCGTCGCGACGATGACGTCCTCCTCCCATCCTTGCTCGATCAATTCTCTGGCCGAGCCGCACCTGCGCAACGCCGGTTCGAGATCGCGTGCGTGTTGCTCGAATGAGGCACACGCGGCGTCGCTTTCCGGCGACAGTGAGCCTGACAGATGACGAATGACGGCACCCGCACCAAGCCAATCTTCGACGCATGGACGCAGACTTCCGTCGGGCCACCGCTCGCCGCAAGGAATTACCGCGATGCGCGGTCCGAGTGCGCGCGCCGCTGCCGCGACGGATTCGGCGTTGCGAAAGCAGGCGGCGAATGTCGGCGTCTGTCCCGTGAGGCAGCTGAGCGTCGCACCATTCGGCGATGGGAGGACCAGCTTCATTCCGCGCGTGACGTGCCGGAGCGATGGCGGAGAAAGTGAGATGCGCGCCGAGCCGCGTCGTCCGGCGAGCGTCGCGCCCACGTCGCGAGCAAAGTCGGCAGCCGTCTCGTCTCGCCATCGGTAGGGATAAATCAGAGCGCCCCCGACGGTGCCGATGTCGACGCACGTCGAGAAGCAGAGGACGTCGACGATGATGATCGCGTCGACCATTGGCGCGAGCACGGCGATGCCGCGTTCGCCCCATTCACACCTGATGTCATAGGCGCTTTGATCGAACCACATTGAAGAGAATGCGTCGAATTGAAGATCCCTGATGCCGGTGACGACGAACGTCGCCGGCGATTTGCCGAGTTACCACACGCAAGCTAGCATTGACGCGCCGAGTTCGAACACCGAGGAATCACGTGCGACATCAACAAAGACTCTGGTTCACCGCGGCGCGTGCGCTCCTCGTGCTCGCCGCTCCACTCGCCGGATCTCGCGCGCAGCCCGGATTCCCGCCGAACAGTCCCGACAGCTGGGCCGTCGCCGGAACCGCCAAGATTCTCTGCTCGTCGCTGTTCGTATCGGGCCGTGACGAGGCGGAAGCGCGGGCCCATCTGACGCCGTACTTCATCGGCGCGAGAGTCGATTCGCTGACCGAAGTGCATATCGATCGCCGGCAGAAGCTGGTTCGCCTCACGGCGAGCAACCGCATCACGCGTGAGGCGAAGTTGTACGGCGACCAAGGCTGCGTCATCCACCAGCCCGGTCGCGACTCGGTCTTCTTCAAGCCGGTTCGCGTCACGACGACACTGCCCAACGCGTCGACGATGCCCTGGCCAATGGGCGATGTGACCCCCAGCACGCCGTTGCCGCCGGAGATCGACTCGACGAAGCTGCACGCCGCCGTCGATGCGGCGTTCGCCACGCCCGCGGGACTGACCGCGGCGTTTCTCGTTGTCTACAAGGGACGGATCATCGCCGAGCGGTACGCCAGCGGCGCGAACAAGGATATGCAGCTCGAGAGCTGGTCGATGGGGAAGAGCATCGTCGGCACACTGATCGGCATGCTCGTCCACGAGGGCGCGATCACCCTTGACGAACCCGCGCCGATCCCCGAGTGGCACAAAGCTCCGGACGATCCGCGTGCGAGAATTCGCATAGTAGATCTCATGCACATGTCGAGCGGCCTTCGCTTCAGCCGCGGTAGCCCGGAGGACCTTCCCGGGTACCCCGACCATGACCTCGGCTATACCGGCGCCATCGACGCGTTCGCGTTCGCCACGTCGCGACCGCTGCAATTCGAGCCGAACACATTCGGGCGCTATCGCAATTGTGATCCGCTCACACTCGGCATGATCATCCGCGACGCGGTGCGAACACGGGGCGAAGAATACCTCACCTGGCCGCAACGGGCGCTGTTCGACTCGATCGGCATTCGACGCGAAGTGCTGGAAACGGACCCGTATGGCAACTTCCTGCTCAACGGCTACGACTACGGCACGGCGCGCAATTGGGCACGTCTCGGGCTCCTCTACCTCAACGATGGCGTGTGGCAGGGGCATCGCCTGTTGCCCGAGGGATGGTCGAGGTTCGTTTCGACACCGGCCCCGGCATGGCGCGACTCGACGTACGGCGCAATGGTGTGGGTGAACGCGCGCGGGGTATGGCCATTGCCGCGCGACGCATTCGCGTTTCGTGGCGCTGGCTTGCAGGACACGTACGTCATTCCGTCGCGCAGCGTGGTGATCGTGCGCATGGGACATTTCCCAGGCGCGCGCGCCGGTGAGGCGGATCTGCGCAAGGCGCAGCGGCTGCTGATGGAGGCGATACCAGAGCCGAGGTGATGATTGTAGCCGCAGGAGCGCTAGCCGATCAGGAGGAAAATGAGGGAAATCGTCGCCGGAGCCGACATGACGTCGCGACGCGAGTTTCTCGAGCGAACAACGCTATCGGCCATTGCCGCTGCGCTTCCGGTGGTACGCGTTCCGGATGGGCGCGATGCGGCATTGGATGTCGCGCGGCCGCCGCGTGGGTTTCTAGATCTCATACGGGCGCCCGACGCTGTGATCGTTCAGACCGCGTCCGGCGACCGACGCCCCACCCGAGAGTCGGGCGGTCGCTGGACGAACAAAGGGATCGTCGTCACAACCGACGAACGCCCCGGCGCGCTCCATGTCGCGCTCTCCGCGCCGAACGTCGCCGTGACACGCCTCCATTTGCGCTGGCGTGGCCGCATGACCGACGCACGCCTCATGCTCGGCGATGCTTGGGAGCGCGCATACGGAGATCTCGAGTGGCGCGGCTGGGCGCCCGACCGCGTCATGCCGTGGTATTTCGCCACGCACGACGGCTCGGTCACTCATGGGTACGGCGTCCGCACCGGGGCACGAGCGTTCTCCTTCTGGCAAGTCGATCCGCAGGGTATCAGCCTCTGGGCCGATGTCCGGAGCGGTGGCGTCGGCGTCCAACTCGGACAACGGGTCCTCGACGTGTGCGACGTCGTCTGTCGCGCGGGCCACGACGGTGAGTCGGCGTTCAGCGCCATGCACGCGTTCTGTCGCCAGATGTGCGCGAACCCGCGGCTTCCGCGCCAACCCGTATATGGAAGCAACGATTGGTATTGGGCCTACGGAAAAAACAGTGCCGACACCGTGCTCGCGGATGCCCAGCACATCGTCGAGCTCGCGCCGACGGGAGACAACCGGCCGTTCGTCGTGATCGATGACGGATGGCAACCGATCCGCGGCAAGGACAAGCTCGGCGTTGGCACGTGGGACCATGGCAACGAAAAATTTCCCGACATAACCGGACTGGCGTCCGACGTGCGGAAAGCCGGAGCGCGTCCTGGAATTTGGATTCGCCCGTTGCAAGCGCCGGCCGACGCGCCCGACGCATGGCGATTACCGCGCGATCGCACGTTTCTCGATCCCACGGTGCCCGGTGCGCTGCGCAAAGTGGCCGACGACATCGCACGGCTTCGGCAGTGGGGATTCGAGCTGATCAAGCACGACTACACGACATTCGACATCTTTGGCCGCTGGGGCTTTCAGATGGGAGCCGCGCTGACCAAAGACGGCTGGGCGTTCGCTTCGGGCCCGACGCGTACCACCGCCGAGGTGGTTAATGAGCTGTACGCGACCATTCGACAAGCCGCCGGCGACAGTCTCGTCATCGGGTGCAACACGGTGAGTCACCTCTCGGCGGGACATTTCGAGATCTGTCGCATCGGTGACGACACGAGCGGCACAGAGTGGTCGCGAACGCGAAAGATGGGCGTGAACACGCTGGCGTTTCGCGGCGCGCAGCACGGCGCGTTTTACGTCGCCGATGCCGACTGCGTCGGCGTGACGAACGCGGTGCCGTGGAGCTACACGAGACAGTGGCTCGAACTGCTGGCGCGAAGCGGGACGATGCTGTTCGTCTCACTGGCGCCCGACGCGCTCGGCGTCGAACAGCGTCGCGATCTCAAAGAGGCGCTTGCTCTGGCGGCAATCACGCAGCCGCTCGCCGAGCCGCTCGACTGGCAGCGCAGTGTGTATCCATCGCGGTGGCGTGAGATGGGTCGCGAGCGGACGTACGATTGGGTCGGCGCCGACGGTGCCGGGCCGCCATGAGCTCCGCTACGAATCTCTATCGAGAAAACGCGTCAAAGCGTCGAGGATGTGAACAAGGCACACACGGGACTGATCCGATATGTGGGGCAAAGGCATCACCTACGACACCGGCTTTCTCAGCGCTGGCACGAGCACGCGTGAACCGTTCGAGCCTGACGTCGTGCGGCGCGAGATGCGCGTCATCCGCGACGACTTGCACTGCAACGCGATCCGCGTCACCGGTGGCGACCCGGACCGATTGGAGAATGCTGCCACGCACGCCGCCGACGCGGGGCTCGCAGTGTGGTTCTGCCCGTTCACCAACGGCCTCACGCAGGATGAGTTGCTCGACCTGCTCGCCGACTGCGCGGAGCGCGCCGAGCGGCTGCGCCGCCGCGGCGCGGAGGTCGTGTTGCTCACCGGTTCGGAGCTGAGCCTGTTCACCGTGGGCTTCCTGCCTGGCGACACGCTCGAGGCGCGGCTCGCGCTAGTGGCCGACCCGCTCCGCGTGCGGCCGCTGATCGGAGAAGTCCGCGCGCGCATCAACGATTTCCTGCACACAGCCGTCGAAGTCGTCCGCGCGCGCTTCGGCGGGAAGGTGAGCTACGCGTCGCTCCCGCTCGAGGGCGTCGATTGGGCACTGTTCGACATCATCTCGTCCGACGCCGCCTACCGCTCGGCGGCGACGGCCGCGCACTTCCGCGACTTCGTCCGTGCCTTCGTCACGCAGGGGCGCGCGCAAGGGAAGCCCGTTGCGGTCACCGAATTCGGATGCATGACGTTCCGCGGCGCGGCCGACCTGGCCATCGACATCCACTCGATCATCGTGTGGGGCGAGGATGGCCGCGCCGACCGCCTGAACGGCGAGTACGTGCGCGACGAGGCCGAGCAGGCGACTTACCTGCGCGAGCTGCTCGACGTCTTCGAGGCCGAGGGCGTCGACGCCGCGTTCGTCTACACCTTTGCGCGCTACGACCTCCCGCACCGCGAAGACCCGCGCGCCGACCTCGACATGGCGAGCCGCGGCGTGGTCAAAGTGCTCGACGGCCAAGGCGGTGCACGGGGTCGGCGCTACGCCGACCTGCCGTGGGAACCTAAGGCTGCGTTCACCACCCTGGCGGACTTCTACAACCGCTGACCCGAATTCTCGCGCCATCGATGAGAGTTCCGCGTCCGAATCCGGCGCGTGCTCCGAGAGGCGACGCGCTAAGCTGGGTAAATACCTCAGATGCTGGCGGTTCCGCTGTGCAGAATACGGTGCTTCGCGAGCAAGAGCTGCGCGCGTTGAACGAGGGCTACATTCGCGCGCTATTGAACGGCGACGTCGACTGGTATCGGGCTCGCCTCGCCGACGAGTTCGTCTGCATCGAATCGGACGGCTTGATCCTCGACAAGGCCACGTTCCTACGCCGCACGGCGTGGGGGTCGACCCTCGCGTCCTATTCGCTCGACGATGTCACGGTCCGCATCTACGGCGACGTGGCGCTGGTGCGAGCGAAGGGAATGTGGACGGACAAGGCGGGGATTTCCGGATTCAGCCGCTACGTCGACGTCTACGTCCAGTCGGGTGGTGAGTGGAAGGTCGTCTCAGCGCAGGTGACGCGGCTCGTGCGCGCGGCATGATCACGCGTTAGCTATCTGACGTCGGAGGCGACGGAATCCTGAGCCACCCCAAAGCCTGAGTGCCCACATGAACCGGCGTGCCGCTGACGCACCTCGAGCTGGACGCCGTGAGTGGATCGGGCTCGGCGTGATCGCTCTTCCGTGCCTGCTCTACTCGATGGACTTGACGGTGCTGAATCTCGCGGTGCCGAAGTTGAGCGCCGATCTCCGGCCGACGAGCGCGCAGCTGCTGTGGATCGTGGACATCTATGGCTTCGTGCTCGCCGGATTCTTGATCCCAATGGGCACGCTCGGCGACCGCATCGGTCGACGCCGGCTTCTGTTGATCGGCGCGGCGGCATTCAGTGTCGCGTCCGTGTTCGCCGCATTCTCCAGAAGCGCCGCCATGTTGATCGTCGCGCGCGCCGTGCTCGGCGTCGCCGGCGCCACGCTCGCGCCGTCGACCCTGTCGCTGATTCGCAACATGTTTCTCGATCCGCAGCAGCGCACGACCGCGATCGGCGTGTGGATCACGAGCTACTCGGTCGGCGGAGCGATCGGTCCGCTGCTCGGCGGCGTGCTCTTGAGTCATTTCTGGTGGGGCTCCGTTTTTCTCATCGGCGTCCCGGTGATGGTGTTGCTGCTAGTGGTAGGACCGATCTTGTTACCCGAGTTTCGCGACCCCAACGCCGGTCGAATCGATCTGATGAGCGCGATCATGTCGCTCGCCACGGTGTTGCTCGTGATTTACGGAATCAAGCAAATCGCGCAGGGGAATCGCGGCTGGCTGCCGGCCGCATCGATCGTGGCCGGCGTCGGCGTTGGCACGGCATTCGTGGCCAGGCAGCGCGCGCTGGCGGATCCCTTGATCGACCTTCGTCTCTTCCGCTCGCGCGCGTTCAGCGTGGCGCTGGGGGCGTACACGCTCGCCACCTTCGTCGCGTTCGGAATCTTCCTGTTCATCGGACAGTACTTGCAACTGGTGCGCGGGCTGACGCCGCTTGCGGCCGGCGTGTCCACAATGCCGATCATGATCGCGTTCATCGTGGGCTCGATGGTGGTTCCCCTGCTGGCCCGACGCATCCAGCCGGCGAGGCTGATGGGCGTCGGCTTGGGCGTGTCGGCGATCGGATTCCTCATGCTCACAGCCGTCGGTGCGGGCTCCGGGCTGCTTCTTGTTGTGACCGGGTCCCTGGTGTATGCGCTCGGTCTCGCTCCGGTTTTCACGCTGGCGACGGATACGCTCGTCGGCGCCGCGCCGCCGGAGCGCGCCGGCGCCGCATCGGCCCTCTCCGAGACCGGCTCGGAGCTCGGTGGCGCGCTTGGGATCGCGGTGTTGGGCAGTGTTGGGACGGCGGTGTATCGGCGCGCGATGGTGCACGGCGTGCCAAGTGCTCTGTCCCATACGGCGGGCGAGGCGGCGCGCGGCACGCTCGGTGGCGCGATCGCCGTCGCTCAGCAGTTGCCCGCTGCGCTTGCGACGGAACTCGTCGGCGCGGCTCGAGAGGCATTCACGCTGTCACTCGCTCTCACTGCGGCGGCCAGCGCTATCGTGGTCATCGCGACGGCTGTCGTCGTTACCGTGAGCCTTCGAAACCCACAGGTGGCATCCTGAGCGAAGCGATTTGCGGTGGTCGTTACGGCGGTATCGCGTTTTCCGTTTTGAGTTGTCCGAACTCTACGTTTCCGTTCTCCGTTTTGCGTACCCAGTACTCAGTCGTGCGGCTCCGGGACGGCTTTCTATGAAGCAAGACTCCGCGGCCGCGCGTTTCATTTGGTGGACTCCGTGAATGATCACGACCCGTCGCGGTCCATCAGTCACTGGAGAACTGAGAACGGACAACGGAAATCGGAGAACGCCGAGTTCGGAAAACGGACAACTGACAACGCGACTAACCAGCAACCCAGATCCTTCGCTCCGCTCAGGATGAAAATAATACGTACATCAGGCAGCGAGACGACGTATCTCGGATGGATTGGCACACGTATTAAAGACAAGCCGTTGACGCTCGCCGGCGCGCCCACAATCGAAACGAGGAACGAACAATGAGAACAGTCATGGTGCGGTACAAGTTGAAGGCGGATCGCGTGGCCGAGAACGAAGGTTATGTTCGCAAGGTGTTCGAGCAACTCGATCGCGAGCGGCCCTCAGGTGTGCGCTACGCGACATTCAAGCTCGACGACGGCGTGAGCTTCGTCCACATTGCGTCGCACGATGACGATGGTACGAATCCTCTGACAGCGCTGAGCGCCTTCAAGGCGTTTACGGCGAACATCAAGGACCGATGCGAGGAGCCGCCGGTGTCCGCGCGGCTGAATGCAATCGGGTCGTATGAGTTCTTTGGACGGTTCGAGCCAAGGGATGCGGCTCCGCGTTGACCTATTCAGCCCGTAGCGCAGCGTTGGGATCCGCCCGCGTTGCGCGGAACGCGGGCAGCGCGCTCGCGGCAAGCGCGACGATCAGCATCAACGTACCGACCGCGAGGTAGATCGCTGAATCGGTCGCCGACTGATGAAACAGCAGCGGCTGTATGAAGCGACTGGAGAACAGCGCGACGACGACTCCGCAGACGACTCCGGCAAGCGCGAACCGAACGCTCTGCCCCACGACCAAGCGCAGAATGTCTGAACGCCGCGCGCCAAGTGCAACGCGCACACCCAGCTCATGCATGCGCTGAGCGACACTGTATCCGATCACACCATAGAGTCCGACTGCGGCGACCGCGAGCGCGAGCGCACCGAACGCGACGAACATCGTCGCGCCCAGTCTCCACGCTCGCTGCGCGTTCTGCACGACCTCTCTAAGCGGCAGCACGGTGACGTACGACGCTCCCGACACGACGCGCTGTAATGCCTTCCGAATCGCTTCAGCCTCGCGTGATGGGTCGTCGCGCAGGCGGAGTAGCATCCCATTTCCCCACGTGCGAGTGTACTGGTCGATCGAGACGTAGTAGTGGTAACGATGCGTCCCAGTGATGTCGCGCTGCACCATGTCTTCGGCGATGCCGACGACCGTGGTGCAGGGAACGGTGTCCGACCGCATGCGAAAGCACTTCCCGATCGCGTCCTCGTTCGGCCACAGCACCCTCGCCATGCTCTCGCTCACCACCGCGACGTTTGGTGTGCCGGCGCGATCGTCGGTCGTGAGCCCGCGCCCGCGAAGAATGCGCGTGCCCATCGTCCGGAAGTAGTCGCTGGTCGTGGCCTGATACGTGAATGTTCCGAGTCGCGCGACTGAATCGATCCCAGACACGTAGAGATTTGTGTTGGACGTGCTGACGAACGGCGCGCTGCTCACCCAAGCCGCTGCCTCGACTTCCGGCAGTGACTGCGCCGTCGACAACAGACCCTGCCGTAGCACGCGCTGCGCAGTCTCGTCGAACGCCGACCCACGAATGATTCGCTCCACGAACAACACGCGGTTCGCGTCATAGCCCATCGGCAGCGATTTCACGGCGTCGAGGCTCCGCACGAAGAGTGCGGCCCCGATGAGGAGCACAACGGAGAGCGCGGCTTGCAGCACGAGCAACGACGCACGAAGACGCGAACGCTCTGCAGTCCCCCCCCGCGTGCCGCGAAGCGAGCGAATGAGATCCCCACCTCCCGACGAATGCGCCGGTACGAGTCCAACAAGAGCCCCCGTCGCGATCGCCAAACAGATGGTCACGGCGACCGTGCGCCAGTCGGTCGCGTTCGCTGCCGAACCCGTGCTCGTGGTGATCAATATTTGGCGAATAGCCGCCCCGGCCCACTGCGTCGCGACGAGCGACACGCCTCCAGCGATCAATGAGAGCACCAGACTTTCGGTCATCGACTGCATGATCAATCGGCGCCGACTGACGCCGAGCGCGAGACGCACCGCGGTCTCGCGCTGACGCCGAAGGGCTCGTGCGAGAAAGAGGTTGGCGACGTTGGCGATTGCAATGAGCAAGACGATCACCGCGACGATGCTCACCCAGAGCGCGGTGCGCGCCTCGAGGGCCGGGTCCGGGCCGGAGCCCGGCCGGACCGACGACACGGCCACGTGCGGCTTCGCGACGTCCAACGTCGGAAAGCTCGGATCGTCCCTCCGTCCGGCGAGCCAACTCCGCCGAAACGCCGCGCTCGCGTCCGCCTCGGCCTGTTGCACCGTGACGTTTGGCTTGCGCCGAACGAGCACGTGCATCCAACCCCATTGGTATTTGCTAAAGTACGTCCTCGAATCGTTGGTTCCAGTGCTGCCGGCGAAGGTCGTGATGGGGATATACAACACCGGTGGCGTGGCGTCGTTCACCCCGTTGAATCCCGGCGGCGCCACGCCGATGATCGTCGCTCGCACGCTGCCGACCTGGAGTTTTTCGCCGCGGACGTCGCGCCCGCCGAACTCCGATTGCCAGAACGCGTATGACAGCACCGCGACATCGGCGCCGCGCGGCGTCACGTCCTCTTCCGCCACGAAGAAACGACCGAGCACGGGCCGAGCATCGAAGAAGGTGAAGAACGACGCGCTGACCGTCCCAACGCGGCGTTCACGCGCCGACTCACCGTCGCCGACGGCTAGGTCGCGCTCAGAGAAGCCGGCGAACTGCGAGAAGGATCTCGTCCACTTCGTGATGTCGAGGTAGCGCGCGTACTGCGTCGACATGCTGGTCGTGAGTCTGCCGCGATCCTGCCACTGCCAGTACAGGCGATGCACCGTGCCGGGATCGTGAAGGTACGCGAGCGGACGGAACATCAGCCGGTCGACGACATTGAACATCGCCACGTTGGCGCCGATCCCGAGGCTCAACGTGATCACGACTGTCGCGGTGAACCCGGGCGAGCGGCGGAGCCCGCGCAACGCATAGCGCACGTCCTGTTGGAAATGATCCAGCGGCGGAATGGACCAACGCTCTCGGGCGGCCTCGCGCGCCCGCGTGCTGCTCCCGAGTCGCCGGCGCGCGATGTCGCGCGCGTCGCCGCGTGCGGCGCCGGCTGCTTCGGCGTCGCGTGCAAGAAGCTGATGGTGAAATCGAAGCTCCTCGGCGAGCTCGCGATCGAGCGCATCGCGCCGGAACCAATCGAGGAGTCGTGTCATCCATTCGCGCATTGGCGATCTCGCGTGAGAAAAGGGTGGCAATCAGGCGGGGCGCATCACACGGCGCACGGCCGCCATCAACTCGGCGAAACCATCTTCTTGTTCGCCGAGCTGACGGCGTCCTTCGGCGGTTATGCTGTAGTAGCGCGCGCGCTGGTTGTTCGGCGTCTGGCTCCACTCGGCTTTGATCCAGCCCTTTTGTCGCATGCGCTGGAGGGCCGGATACAGCGAGCCCTCCTCGACTCGGATCACGTCCTTGGAGAGTCGGAGCAGGTGCTGAGCTATCCCGTAGCCGTGCATCGACTGCACGCTGAGCGTCTTGAGGATGAGCATGTCGAGCATGCCCGGGAGCAGGTCACGCTTGTTAGTCGGCGTCACGAAGAGCGGTTGTCTAAGGGGATAGACAATCTATGTCCTCAAAGGGTTGGGTCGGTCCGTCCATGACGGCGACCCCTGCCGGAGCGGCGGGGTGACGGGAGGCCGGGTTTCTTGACGCATGCAAAGGAGAGCCGATATGTATCTGAGGCCACACGTCCGTCCGCCGACCTCAATCATCTCTGCCGATGCGCTTCGTTCTCGCTCGCCGTGCGCGATACATCGCGTCGTTCGCTTTCGTCATCGTCGCCCTGGCCGCGTGCGGCGGCGCCTCGTCCACATCGCCTTCCGGAAATGGGGTCGTCGCCTCGGTGACCGTTTCGCCCACGACGTTGAACCTCCATCCGGGAGAGAAAGGCACGCTGACCGCGACCGCGTTTTCCTCCTCGGGTGCGGTCCTCACCGGCAAGACGTTCGCGTGGCAGTCCTCGAACACCAGCGTCGCCAACGTATCAGCGAGCGGAGTCGTCACCGCGGTGACGGTGGGTAGCGCGCAGATTTCCGTGACGAGCGAGGCCTATTCGGCCAACGCCGCGGTCATAGTCACTCCGGGCGCGGCGACCTCCACGGCGACCCTTTCCACGATCACTTTCTGAATCGAGAACGTTCATGATCACGCTCGCTCCACTCACCCTCGAGGGACACGGCGTCCGTTTGGAGCCGCTGACTCCCGCCCACTCGAACGACCTCGTGGCGGCCGCGAGCGACGGCCGGTTGTGGGAGCTGTGGTTCACGAGCGTTCCGGAGCCCGACCAAGCGGGGACGTACATCGCCGCCGCGCTCGATGGGCAGCGAGCCGGTCACATGCTGCCGTGGGCCGTGCGAGAGTTGGAGAGCGACACGATCGTGGGCACGACGCGCTTCCACGACATTGTTCCGCAGATCGATCGGGTCGAGATCGGCTACACGTGGTACGCCGGCAAGTGGCAACGCAGCCACGTCAACACCGCGTGCAAGCTGCTGCTGCTCGCGCACGCGTTCGAGACGCTGGGCTGCCAAGTCGTCGGGTTGCGCACCGATAATTTCAATTTCGCCTCGCAGCGCGCGATCGAAGGGATCGGCGCCAAGAAGGACGGCGTAATCCGGCATCATTACGCGCGACGCGACGGGACCGTGCGCGACAGCGTGATGTACAGCATCCTCGTCGCCGAGTGGCGGGACGTGAAACGACATCTCACGACTCGCCTGGCGCGCCGCGGGCGGCGTTCGCTTTCGACTCTGGGCTGAGCGCTATCGGCCGGCATACCTTGGTCACGATCCCACCGGCGACGGAATCATCGCGTCGAGCTTCACCCGATGCGTTTCCGGCAGGAACCACGCGGCCACGATCGAGATGATGCAACAGCCGACCACGTACGCCGCCACCGAACCGGAGCCGTACCGTGCGACGAGGATGGTCGCGATGAACGGGGCGAAACCACCGGAGAACACCGACGCGAGCTGATACACGAGTGAGATGCCGGAATACCTCACGTGCGTCCCAAAGAGTTCGGAGAGACACGCGGCCATTGGACCGTACATCATGTCGTGCCCGACGTTCATCGCCAACACCATGGCAATGCCGATGAACACGGGCCCTCGCTCGATCATCCAGAAGAATGGGAAAGCGATCAGCAGCGAGAAGGTTACGCCGAAGAGATACACCGGCCTGCGCCCGATCCGATCCGAGACGTGCGACCACAGCGGGATCGAGACCAATCCGATGAACGACGCGAGCATCACGCCCCGCAGCATGACGCCTCGAGAATAGCCGAGTGTCTTTTCGCCATAGCTCAACACGAACACGTTGTACACGTAGAAGATGACGTTCTGAGCGAAACGCAAACCCATCCCGATCAGGACTTCGCGCGGATGCTCTCGGAAGACATCCAGCAACGGCGCTCGCGATTCGCCCCGCGCCTCTTTGAGTTTCGTGAATGCCGGCGTCTCGAGAATCTGGAGGCGGACGAACAGTCCGACTCCGACGAGGACTACGGAGATGAGAAACGGGATGCGCCACCCCCAAGCGAGAAAATCACGCTCGGGGAGCGCCGACGAGAGCGCCGCGAACACGGCAGTTGACAGAAGAAGCCCACCCGGAACGCCCATCTGCGGCCACGAACCATGCAGACCGCGGCGCGCGCCACCGGAGTGTTCAACGGCAAGCAAGACGGCGCCGCCCCACTCTCCACCGACGCCGATCCCTTGAACGAACCGGAGCACGACGAGCAGGATCGGAGCCCAGATGCCGACCTGGTCGTACGTCGGCGTCAGGCCGATGAGCGCGGTCGCGATGCCCATGATCAGCAGCGACCACACGAGCATCTTCTTCCGTCCGAGCCGGTCGCCGTAGTGTCCGAAGATCACTCCACCCAACGGGCGCGCAACGAATCCAACGGCGAACGTGCCGTACGCGCTGAGCGTGCCGGCGAGTGGGTTGAGGGTTGGGAAGAAGAGTCGGTTGAAGACCAGCGCCGCGGCCGTGCCGTAGAGGAAGAAGTCGTACCACTCGATCGTCGTGCCGATGAAGCTGGCGACGACGACTCGGCGGAGTTGCGCGCTCGTCGGCTCGTTATCGACCATGTGATTCGGCGAGATACATCATTCGTGACAAGGAGCGCCGGCGCGCGAGGGCGATCACGGTTTCGAGATAGTGCTGCTCGTGCGCGAATACGTCCGCTCCTTCCGCGTGCTCGACGTCCGCTCGATGAGCGAGTCTCGCGGCTCGCCGACCCTCGGCGTTCAGCAGCAGGCTCTCGGTTCTGTCCTCTGTCTCGAGCAGTCGAAACCCGGCGTCTTGGAGCGCTCGTTCGTTGAAGCCGGGCGCCACGAAATGCGTGTGACCGTGGAGGCTCCTCGAGGCGACTTCGTCGTCGGAGATGACGCCGACGAGGACGCCGGCATCGGTGAACAGGAACCGTCCGCCAGGAGTGAGGACGCGCGCGATTTCTCGAAAGAGTGCGCCGCGATCGCGGACGTGGAGCACGACGTCCAACGACATCGCGGCGTCGAATGACGCGTTCTCGAGCGGCAGCGGACAGTTCAAGTCCGCCTGCTCGATCGTCGAGAGTGCATCGAGTCCGAGCGACGCGGCGCGGCGGCGTCCGACAGCAACGGCTTCGCCGCTCAGGTCCAACCCTGTGCCACGGCAGCCGATAGCGTGCAGGACGTAGGTCAGCGGTCCACAGGGGCCGCACCCGACGTCGAGGAGGTGATGCGACGGCGCAAGTCGAAGCCGATCGATGTCGCCGCGAAGATCTCGCGCAGTGACCCACGAGTGCTGGCCGATGTCTTCGCCGTACGCTTCAGTTCTGACGCGCCGCATTACGGGCGAGTCGAACTCGTCGTAGACGAAGTCGTACGTCTGCTTCTTCGGATCCTCGCGCACGCTCATGGGTGGCTGTTCGCCGCCAAGCTGGCGGACGGAGAAGTCGATGGTTCGCCAGCGGCGAGTATGTGCCGAGCGATAGCGAACGTCAACGTTCCCTCGCCACCAGTTCAATTTGCGCCATTGATTGGATGCGGCGAGATTAGCGGCCTCGCCACTACAGACTCCCTTTCCGAGCGAATCCGCCTTGACCTCGCAATCGAATTCAGCCCTCGTGATTTCCCCCGAGCAGTTTCTTCGGCACTGGCAAGGGCATCGCGGACTGACTCGCCGCGTCATCGCCGCATTTCCCGACGACAAACTGTTCACGTACTCGAGCGGCGGCATGCGTCCGTTCTCGGCGCTGGCCATGGAGTTTCTCGGCATGGGCGTGCCGACGCTGCACGGTGTCATCACGGGCGAGTGGAGGTCATACGCATCGGCAACGGCGACGAGCAAGGCCGACATCCTCCGCCTGTGGGACGAAGCGACCGCCGAGATCGAAAAACTCTGGCCGACGATTCCGCCCCAGCGATTTCAGGAAGTCGACACGGCGTTCGGTCAGTGGAAGATGCCCATCTACGATCTGCTGCTCTACATCGTCGACAACGAGATCCATCATCGCGGGCAGGGATACGTCTACCTGCGCGAGCTTGGGATCGAGCCGCCGCCATTCTGGGAGCGAGGGTGACGGTCGCGCACATCAGCTCAGTTGTCCTACCGAGCGTCCTTCATCCGCGCGTCGATCTGAGCTCCGGTTCCCCCGTAGCGAACGCGCTGGCGAGTGTGCGCAGGGCGTCAGCTATCTGACCCTTTCCGCGGTTTGGTGGGGCGGCCTCGGCGTTTGCCTTCGCCGAGATCATCCCGTGTTCGGCATGTTCACGCTCGTGCTCGCGGCCTTCGCGTTCTGGGACGCCTGTCTCACGGCGTTTGAGCCCGTTCCGTGGGGCCTCTATCTCACGGCGGCGCCCAAACTTCCCCTCGCGATCCTCTGGGATTTTTGGCTGGCATTCATCCTTCTCAGCAAGGATCCGATTGCCTCGCGGCCGCTGGCTTGATCCATGCGCATATGACAGCGTGCATGCTTTGCGTCGATGCGTCATTCCCTGGAGGCGCCGACCGTGTATACAAACCAAATGAAGCTCCTGACAGGTGGAGGCTTGAGCCTGTCGCTCGCACTTCTCGCCGCGCCCATCGTTGCGCAGACACGCGTCGCGCTTCCGGCGGGCTCCGTCATCATCGTGCGGACCACGAGCGCGCTCGAGTCGTCCACCGCCAAGGTCGGGCAGAGCTTTGAGACCGTCGTCGTCGATACCATTCGTGTCGACAACTACACGGCGATTCCGGCGGGGAGTCAGATCCGCGGTGTCGTGTCGTTCGCTCAAGCAGCCGACCGACAAAAGTCCGGCGTGATCGAGGTCAATTTCGATCGTCTCACGTTACCCGATGGAAAGGCCTACGCGTTCAGCGGAAAGTTGACGAGCACCGATCCCGCCGAGCGTCGTCAGATCGAATCTGACCCGAACGCGCGCGTTGTGTTGGTCGGAGGCCGCGGCGGCATCGGTGCCGCGATTGCCGGCGCGGGCTCCGAGAGAAGTCCCGCGTCCGGTATCTTGGCTGCGCTCGGCAGTTTGCTTTCCGAGGCGCGCGATGTTCGCGTGCAGGCGGGAACTCGCCTCGCCGTGCAACTCGATCAGGGGTTGGTGCTGAGTCGTCGCGGGGCGGCGCGTGCTCCCGATGCGTTCACGATCTACACGGCCGCCGACAGAATTCGTGCGGCGCAACAGGCGCTCGCGCAACAGAACTATTATCGTGGCCCGGTCACCGGACAGCTCGACGAGGCAACACAGCGCGCGCTGTTCGAGTTCCAGATCGACAAAGGCATCATCGCCACGGGCAACCTCGACGGCCGAACGGCGAAGGCGCTCGGCATCTCGGCCGCGGGTGACGCCGGAACCTCGGCGCTTCTCTCGCCCGAAGAAGCGTCGATCGTGCGGAGTGGTGCGCAGGCGCTTGTCGGACGCGCCCGTCAAGACATGTCTATCTCCGCGGCCGGCAGACTCGACGCGCGGCGGTCATACGCGGAGAGCGATATCGACTTGTGGTTCGCCCTTTCGGCGTTTGCCGATAATGCGTCCCTCTATGAGCAAGTCGTACGCGTCTCAGGAAACGTCGAAGGGTCGACAGTCGCCGGTAAGGCGCTCGTCGCGGCTGCGCGTCGCGTCGATGCGGCGCTTCAGCGAGCCCGCCCGTCGCCCCAAGTGCAGAGCGCGTGGTCGTCCATTCGCGTGCAGTTGTCCGAGCTCGACCCAACGTATAGGTAGAGTCGCGGCACCAGCGATCCGTCGCTTCGCTCAGGATGACGGGCGGTGGGCGCTACGGCAGTGGCCCGCTCAGGTTTGCTTGTTTCCGGACATACTCGGCCGCGTCGCCATGCGTCGCCCACCAGACTTTCCCTGCGCCTTTGCTCTCGATGTGCGCGATCAGTTGCTCGAGCGCGATGATGCGCGACCGATGTCCCGAGATGTGCGGGTGCATCGTGAGGACGAGCATCGTGCCTTCGTCGTACGCCTTGTCGAACTCGTCCATCCACACCTGTGCGACATCGCGCGGCGGCGAATAGCGATCGCCGCGCGGGTCGAACAACGGCGCGTCGTCGAGAATCCATTCGACCGGGATCTCGACCATGCCGGTCGGCTTGCCGTTCTGGTTCAGCTCGTACGGACGATCGTCGGCCATGAGAGAGCTCTCATAGCGGAAGCCGAGGTCGCGCAGAATCGAGAGCGTGTTCGGACTAAAGTTCCAGCTGGGCGCGCGGTAGCCTGTCGGCTTCGTACCGGTCATCGCCGTCAGCTCGCTCAGCGCTTTCGTCAGCAGACGCCGCTCGACCGAGTCGGGCAGGGTCGAGTTCATCTCGTGGATCCATCCGTGGACGCCGAACTCGTGACGCCCGCTCTTCTTGATCACATCGGCCATCGATGGCGTGAGGGCGAGACTCACCGACGGAATGAAGAACGTCGCCGGAATCTTGTGGGCATCGAGCAGATTCACCACGCGCTGCAATCCGACGCGGGCGCCGTACTGCGTCTGTGAGAGCGAGCCGACCGTGGGTTCCCCGAACCGCAACGCGACGGTCTCGTTGTCGACGTCGAAGGAGAGCAAGACGGCGACGCGCGCGCCGTTGGGCCACGCTCTGGGCTGGAGCGAACGGCCGGCGCGCACCGCGTTCACGACCGTGTTCACCGAGTCCATCGTCCACTGCCAACCTGGCTTTGCGTTGGTCTGCGGCACAGGCTGCGCTTGCGCGAGCAGGGAAGTGGGGACGAGAAGAAATGCAATTGCGCGCATGGGACGATCGCTCCGAAGCGAGTTCGCTTTGATATCGTCGGGCCGGGTGAGAACGGCAAGAGCCACCACTTGGTGCGATCGTGGCCCCGTTCCTGGCTCGACGTCGTTCATGGTGGAGAGGCCGCGAGCGATGTCGCTCCGATTGGCCGATCTACACGCCACGGATGAGGTTCACATGTTTCCCAGCCAACGCACGACTTCTGTCTCTCGCACACGCCGACTCGCCGCCTTTGCCGTACTGACGGTGATTGCCGTCACGACCACCGCCGGCGCTGCTAGTGCACGACTTCACGACCCGAAGTTCGACTACGCGGATCTCGCGCTCGAAAAAGCCCAAGTTCTGCTGCTCGCGGCGAGTTGCCCGTCGGCAGACGACAAGGCAACCAAGGAGTGCGAGAAGGCGCGTGACAAAGCGATCACGGATATCTTGTCTGCCAGACAAGACGTCGCCGATGCAGCCGCTGCCGCGGACGGTGGCGCACAAACGGCGACGAAGTGACCGAGTCGTTAGCTCGGAGAGCGCGCCGCGACGGAGGCTGAGTCAGCCTTCGTCGCTGGAACGCGGTGGCGGTCCACCCACCATGGCCAGAGTGTGAGCGGCCACCCGATCATCGCGGACCAGGCGAGAGCTTTCACACTCGGCGGCGGCGGACTGAACGAGCTCACGAGGTAGAGCACGATGAGAAACACCACCAACGCCCACAGTCCGTAGCGGCCGATCCGATCGCGTGGCTGCGTTGCGCGCGCGTAGATCGTGACGCCGGCGAGGAACATGACACCCTCGACGATCATCGTCGCTGTGGGACTATTCCACAGCCCGAGTCCGAGACGAGCCGTGCCGCCAGGGTAGAGTGGCAAGTCCGGTTGATGCACGATGAGGTCGAGCACCCAGTGGCTCGGCACAAGCAGCGCGACGACGATCGCGCCGAACGAGTATGGTGTGAGGGCGAGATACAACGCGCCGAACGCCGCGCCCCAGGCGATGCCCATGAGCAGACTATGGGACCACGGATAGTGCGTGAAGTCGAGCGTGAGAAACGGGTTCGCGCTCTGGGTGATGCGTACCTGTTCCCAGCCGAGCAACAGAAAGACCGGCCAGAGCAGATCGACTAGCGTCGACGCGACGAATAACGTGCCGAGCGACGTCCGTGGTGCCGCTGGCTTCGCGGCGAAAGCGACGGCAAAGTGGCCGATGAACATGCGGCTCTCCGAGCGTGGCCTCGATTGGCCCGACGACGGAATTCTAATGAGACCGTGTCGCGAACGCTCGCCCGTACGTCACGCGCCGCCAGAGCCACTCAACCGGGCCATATTCGAATCGACGTAGCCACCACACGCTGAATGGGATTTCGACCGCCATCACGCCTAGCGCCAACAGCAAGCCGCGCGTTGGCGTCACGGTGTCGAACAGTCCGAATGCGAGACAGATGGGAACGACGATCAGCGCCTGCAGCAAGTAGTTGGTGAATGCCATTCGGCCGACGGCCCGTAGCCACTTCAGACGCGCGGGCCAACCAGGTCGCTGGCAGAGCAGCGCGAACGCGGCGATATAGACGACCGCGAGGCTCCATCCGGCCAGGTAGTAAAGCTGATTGAGCCCGATGCCGCGCATCATCGGCGCCCGGTGAGCATCCCAATGCGCGGGTAGCACACTAAAGGTCGTCCGTGTAATGATCGCGAGCGGAAGCGCGACGGCCAGAACGAGCAACGCGAGCCGCCGCTCTCGTGCGATGCGCGGCATGAGTTGCGCGCGGTCTGCCACGACGCCGGCGAGCATCAGGGCGAGTACGCGAGGCCACGAGAGGAAGGGAAGGGTGATATACCAGTATCGAAGCCATTCGATGTTCTCCTTCCAGTACCTCGTCCAGTTCGCGCTCTCGGAGCCGCCGGTTGGACGATCCGGAAAACTCCACCCCGCGGCCTTCATCGCGACCTGAACGGCGTAGGGCACGATGGCAAGAACAATGGCGGCGCCGACGAGCACGCGGGTGGAACGGGTTCGAGCGCCGTACAGCACGAGACCGAGAATCGCGTACGGCGCGAGGATGTCGCCATTGCGCAGCAATAGGCCGTGCACGAGGCCGATTGCGAGCAAGAACAGCATGCGGCGCACGTGAATCGCGCGGCGTCGATCGTTCGAGGCGGCTCGGCGCCACTGTTGCGCGGTGCCGACACCGAACAGGAAGGCAAAGATGCTGATGAACTTCGTATCGACCAGGGTTTCGCCGATCCTGTCGATGAAATGGTCGGTCCGACTCCAGGTCTCCGACGGCGGGGACCCCAAGTTCCATAGCGTGTATGCGACGAGAACTCCCAGGATGGCGATCCCGCGCAGCACATCGACGAGGGCGAGGCGATCAGCCGGGGCGAGCGGCCGTGGGCTCGGAGCACCCGACGCCGTGGGTTCGTAGGTTGGCGCGGTACGCGTCAGAACTGGATCAGTGCTCATCTGCTCTCTCTCTCGTCGCTGAACGACTCGGCGACCCGCTATCGCGGAATTACTGGAAGTATCAGGTGCGACGGATGCGCCGCGTCGTGCACGAGACGCTGGTGCGCGACCACGAACGTCGAATCGCGCTCGTTGTTCCCGCCGGTGTTCAAGTTCCGGTCATACTTCGGAAACAACGCCGACGACACTGCCACCCTGAGGCGATGCCCTGGCTCGAATACGCGCGACGTGAACCAAAGATCGATGTCATACTTCTCGAGGCTCCCCGGCGTCAGCATGACTTCCCTCTCATTCCCTTGACGGAACCGCGCCCGCGCGACGCCGTCCTGCACACGCTCCGCGTGTCCGTCCGGAAAGACGTCGAGGAGCATCACGTTCCAATCGGTGTCCTTGGCGTCGCTCGCGGCCCACAGCGTCGCCGCCATTTGGCCCGTCACTTCGATCGGTTTCGTCAGCGGTTTGGACGTGAACACGAGGGCGTCGTGTCGCGATGCGTTGAGCGACGTAAAGTCTTCGTTGAGCGACGTCTCGAGCTCGCGTGAGTCGATGAGGTAGGGCGTCGGATTCGCTGGATCGTAGGTGAAGGTGTCGGCCGGCGCTCCCGTCGGCGGAATGGTGTCGAGTACACCGTCGCCGCGGCTCGTATTCGCTCGGCCGCCCGATGACACATACCACTTCACTGGCACGGCACGCACTAGCGGCCACGCATTCTCCTTGCGCCACGCGTTGTCGCCGAAGACAAACATGTCGACCGGCGGCTCTTTGTCGACGCCGTTGTCTTTGCCGAGCAGGTAATGATCGAACCAGCGAAGCTGCAGCCGTCGTGTCTCGACGCGCGACTGTGGCCCGAAGTCTCCCGCAACGTAGTCGACGCCCTTGTGCGCGCCCGGTCCCATCACCAATCGGATGAACGGATGGCCGGCGACCTTGTTGAGAGCGTTCGTATAGTCGATCGGCCCTCGCGAGTCGTCGTACCAGCCGGAGATTTGCAGTACGGGCGCGCGCACGTTTGCGATGTTCGTGGTCACGGCGTGCGCGCGCCAATACGCGTCGAGCGTGGGATGGGCGATCCATCGATCCCACAACGGCACGTCGCCGCAGCCGAGTTGTTGTGGGAGATCGCTCACCGGCAGATGCTTGATGGCGGTGCCGATGTCGAGATCGTTGATGCTCTGCAATGTGCGGGCGCGCATGAGACACGCCCACGCGACGTCGATTGGCGAGAACACCATGTCCTCGTATGGCACGATGCGCCACGGATCGCCCGTTGCCGCCGACGGCGCAATCGCGGCGAGGTGGGGCGGCGCGCTCACCGCGGCGTACCAGGCGAGCCGGCCTTCGTCGGAATGTCCGATCAATCCGACCCGACCGTTCGCTCCGGGAAGCTTCGCCGCCCACTCGACTGCATCGTACCCGTCCTGCACGTCAGTGTCGTAATCGCCGAAGTCCTTGCCGTCAGAGATATCACGACCGCGCACGTGTTGCGCGACGAAGATGTACCCGCGCGATGCCCAGTAGCGACCAGCGGGATGCAGGATGCGCGTATACGGTGTGCGCTGCAGCACGACGCCGAATGGGCCATTCCCGACCGGACGCGCGATGTAACTCACGAGGCGCGCGCCGTCGCGCGTCTTCATGAACACGGCGGTATCCTCGGTGATCGCGTACTGTGAGTCCGAGACCGCACCTGGCCAGAGCAAAAACTGTTTCTCGACGACGAATGGCGTCGCGCGACGCACGAGACGGATGCGCCGGCCCGCCGGCTTTCCCGAGCTGAGCACGACGCCAGTGACCGTGTCGCCGTTCCACGCGGCCTGGAGCGACTGATTGTTGTCGCCGCTCAGCACGACGGAGTCGGTCCCGGCGACCCTCGTCACGGTGACCATCGGTTCGCCGGTCCGCCGGCGGATCGCTCCGACAAATCCCGAGTCGGGACCGGCGAAATGCGCGAACCCCATGCGCCGCCACCCTTCGAATCCGGGACGCGCCGTCGATCCATCCGCGACGTACGCGTCCCAGTCGCCGGCGATACTCCGAGGCTGCTCGCGAGCCGCGCAGGCCCACGCCGTTCCCACGACAACCGCTGTCGCGACGCACGCAGCGCGCCACCGGCGGAGGCGTGGCGCGCGAGACGTCACGGCTGTACACCGCCCGCGATGCGACGAACGAGTTGATCTAAGAACTCTAATCCGTCGTAGTACGACTTGACCCTCAGTTTCTCGTCACGTCCGTGGGCGTTGGTTTCGCCCGGCGTCGAAAAGATCCCGCTCACCCCGTACGACGGAATTCCCACCGCGCGCAGGTAGTGGCTGTCGGTCGCACCAGTCGACATCGTCGGCACCACGGGAATATCGCCGAACATGCTGCGCGTGATGTCGGTGGTCGCCGCGAGTAATCCGGGATCGACCGGCAGCGTGGATTTCGGGAAGTCGGGCTCCGTCGCCTGCGTATTCGTGATCTTGATGCCCGTATCGGCGACGACGCGCGTGAGCGTCGCGCGCACCTCAGCCGAGCTCGAGGTCGGAACCATGCGGCAGTTGACGTTCGCCGATGCCTTCTGCGGCAACGCGTTGTAGGCGTGACCGCCGGAGAGGCGCGTCGCCACGCAGGTCGTGCGCAGCATCGACGCGTACCGCGGATCCTTCGAGAGGAGAGCCGCGGCCGCCGTATCGGTCGCGTTCGCGACGATTGCCCGCATTGCTGCGGCGACGTCGGGCTTCTCGACCTTTGCCGTCTGCTCGAAGAACGCGCGCGTCGTCGGATTGAGGGCGACAGGGAAGGAGAACTTCGCGACGCGACCGAGCGCGTCGGCCAGCTCATAGATCGCGTTGTCCGGGCGCGGCACGCTCGAGTGGCCCCCGGGATTCGTCGCGGTGAGTGTAAAATCCTGATAGACCTTCTCCGCCGCTTGAATCGAGTTGAACAGTGGCTTCACGTTTGTCCCAGCGCCTTCGAGCGTTCCGCCCCCGCCTTCGTTGAGCGCGTACGCCGCGTCGATCAGGCTGCGGTGCTCCTTGACCAGCCACTCGGCGCCGTTCGCGTCGCCGCCCTCCTCGTCTGCCGTGAGCGCAACGATGATGTCGCGAGTCGGACGGAACCCTTCTGCCCTATAGCGCAGCAAATTCGCGACGAATATCGACGCCATCGCCTTGTCGTCCGCCGTGCCGCGGCCGAGGAAGTAGCCGTTCTCTTCGTGCAGCGTGAACGGATCGCGTGGCCAGTCGCTACGCAGCGCGGCCACGACGTCCAGATGCGCCAGAAGCAAGATCGGCTTTGCCGCGTTTGGTCCGCCACGCCCGTGGTACCGCACGACGAGGTTGCCCTTGGTCGCCTTCCCGGCCGGTATGAGAACTTTGACATCAGAATCCGGAAACCCAGCCGCGCGGAAGCGCTTGGCCATCGCCTCGACCGCGGGCGTGACGGCGCCAACAGAGTCCGTCGTGTTGATCGAGATCAGCTCGCTATAGATCTCCCGGGCGAGTCGTTGGTGCGGCGTGAGCGAAGTCTGTGCGACCGCCGCGTTCGCGGCGACGAACGCGGCGCAAAGGATGACCTGATGACGCATGGCGATGGATACGAGTGGTCTTGGACGGCGAGCGAGCGGGAGGTACTCAGCGCGGAGAATATGGAGGGTGCACGGTGGGAAGTCACGACGCGGCGCCCTCGCGTGATATGAGGAGCTGGCGGCGCACCCGGGCATCTAGCTGAGTCCGCCGGTTGCCATGCTGCGCTGGTCGGCATACGTTCGCCGTCGACGTCGATTGCGAGTCGAGTGAGATGGTTGCCGAGGGCGAGATCACCGCCGTGCTGACGGCGCTTCGAGAAGGCGATCGCACCGCGATGGATCGTCTCGTGCCGCTCGTGTATCGCGAATTGCGCGAGCGCGCGCATCGACAGCTCGCGCGTCGCTCCCCCGGCGATACGCTCTCGACCACGGCCCTCGTGCACGAGGCCTACCTCAAGCTGGTGGATAGCGAGCACCAGTCCTACCAGAATCGCGTTCATTTCTTTGCCGTCGCGTCACGCGCGATGCGCCAGATCCTCGTCGATCAAGCGCGTCACCACGCCGCCGGTAAGCGGAACGGCGGCCGCGCGATTTCGCTCGACGACGAGTGCTTCGCGGCACCAGACCGGGAAGAGGAGCTCATTGCCCTCGACGAAGCGCTCACGCAACTCGAGACGCTCGACGAGCGACTCGCCCGAATCGTCGAGCTTCGATTCTTCGGCGGTCTCTCGGTCGAGGAGACTGCCGAAGTGAGCGGCATCTCGCCGCGAACGGTGAAGCGCGATTGGCGAAAGGCGCGAGCATTTCTCTTCCGGGCCATGGAAAGCGACACGACGCCGGCGCTGGATGGCCCCGAAGCAGGCTGAGATTCGTTCTTTCAAACGAACGGATCGTTGGCTTCGCTCAAGACGGCAACACGCGGGAACGACAATGCAGCCGTTCATGTCTCCCGAACGCTGGCGACAACTCGAGCCGATCTTCGACCACGCCCTCGAGCTCGACGGTGAGGCGCGCGCCACCTACCTCGAGCAGGCGTGCGAGACGGATCCCGCCCTTCGTGACGAGGTCGAAGCCCTGTTGCGCGCGGACCAGGACTCCCACGATTTCCTCGGGGGATCGCTCGAATCGCTTTTGGGAGGCGGCGCGACCGGTCACGCCACCGACATGGGATTCGAGTCGGGCGCGACCATCGGTCCCTATCGCGTGGTCCGTCAACTGGGCGAAGGCGGAATGGGCACCGTCTACCTCGGAGCGCGAGCCGATGGCCAGTTCGAGCAGTCCGTTGCGCTCAAAGTCATCCGGCGTGGGCGAGATTCCATCGCGGTGCATCGGCGATTTCTCGCCGAACGACAGATCCTCGCGCGGCTTCAGCATCCGGGCATCGCGCGACTAATCGACGGAGGCCTCACCAAAGCCGATCAGCCTTGGTTGGCGATGGAGTACGTCGACGGTGCGCCGCTACTCGAATGGTGCGACGCGCGAAAGCAATCGGTGAGCAGCCGGATCGCGCTGTTCGAGCACGTCGCCGAAGCGGTTCGATACGCGCACCAGAATCTCGTCGTCCATCGCGACCTCAAGCCGTCCAACATCCTCGTCACGCGTGATGGACAGGTGAAATTGCTCGATTTCGGAATCGCCAAAGTACTCGGCCCCGGCATGACGGCGGAAACGCAACCGGGCGACACGCCTGCGACCGAGACCGGGCTTCTGCTCCTCACGCCCGAGTACGCGGCGCCGGAGCAGGTCCGCGGCGAAGCAGTGACCACGGCGACCGACGTTTATGCGCTGGGAGCTGTGTTGTACGAGTTACTGTCCGGCGAACGCGTTCATCGCTTTCAACATCGCTCGCCGGTCGAGATCGAGCGAGTTGTCTGCGAGCTCGAGCCCGAACCGCCGAGCGTTGCCTCCGTTCGTGTTCCGGACTCGGCCGACGTGCGCGCCACGGTTCCGCGCCGGCTGCGTCAGGAATTGCGCGGCGATCTCGATACGATCATCCTCACGGCGCTCCAGAAGGCGCCGGCACGGCGCTACGCAACGGTTGACGCCCTCCTTGGCGATCTCCGGAATTATCGCGCGCGCTTACCGATCACGGCGCGACCCGCGTCGATCGGCTATCGCGTCCGCAAGTTCGCGCGCCGGCACCGCATGGGCGTGGTCGCGGCGTCGACGCTTGCACTAGCCCTGGCCGGCGGCGTGGCGGCCACGCTGGTGGAGGCGCGAGCGACCGCCCGCGAGGCGGCGCGGGCCGAAGCCGTCAAGAGTTTTCTCATGAGTCTCTTCCAAACCGCCGATCCCTCCGAAGCTCGCGGGCGCGATATCTCAGCGCGAGAGCTGCTCGCGCGGGGCACGACACGCATCGACAGCGCGCTCGCGGCGCAACCCGCGATCAAGGAAGAGTTGTTGAGCGACTTGGCGAGAATCCATCGTGACCTCGGCCTCTTCGCCGCGGCGGACACGCTCGCGCACCGTGCCGTCGGTCTCGCGCGCGAGACACATGGCGAGCACTCGCCAGAGTACGCCGCGCGTTTGACCGAGTGGGGTGCGACGAGTCGCTTAGCCGGCCACACCGCGCGCGCCGACACGGTATTGACGCAAGCGCTGTATCTCCGTCAGCGCATCCTCGGCCCGCGACATGCCGATGTGGCGACAACGCTGACGGAGCTCGCGCACAATGCCGATGACCGTGGCGAAACGCCGCGGGCAAACGATCTGGCGCGAAAGGCGATGGAGATCGATCGCGAACACTACGGACCCAAAGACCTTCGCGTCGCACGCGACCTCGAGTTGCTCGCGCAGCTCCACGCCGAAATCGAGGGCGAATACACGATCGCCGACTCGGCGTATCTCGCCGCTCTCGCAATCTTCCGCGCACGGTACGACGCCGGACATCCAGACGTCATCCGTGTGCTGAATGGTCGGGCCGCCAATCTGCGCAACATGCGCCGCTATCCCGAGGCCGAATCGCTGCATCGCGAAGTGCTGGCCCAGTATCGAAAGCTTCATCCTGAAGGCCACCCGGACGTCGCAGCGGCGCTGCACAACCTGGCGTCGGTGCTCAATCGTGAGCAGCGATACGCCGAATCCGAATCTGCTTTTGCCGAAGCGTTGGCGCTGCGCCGCCGGCTCGGCGGCAAGGACCTGGCCACCATCGAGCTTCTCAACGACATCGGTGTGTCGCGCGCGGAGCACAAGGACTATGCCGGTGCCGAGGTCGCGCTCAAGGAAGCCGTGGACCTCGGTCGCTCCACTCTTCGACCGGGACATCCGACGACGGTGAGCGCGTTGGGCAATCTCGCCGTCGTCTTCACGAGAGAAAAGAAATATGCCGAGGCGGAGCCGGTGCTTCGGGACGTCGTCGCGCAGCGCCGACTGGCGCGTAGTGAGCGACCGGGACTCTCGCGTGCGCTGACGAGTCTTGGCGTCGTCTTGCGCGACCTCAAGCGCCACGGCGAAGCGGAGAAGGCCTTTCGCGAAGCCGAGGCGATCGCGCGCGAGAATCCCGAGCCGCGAAAGAATCTGTTGGCGGCGGCACTGTCAGGGTTGGGCGTGAGCTTCGAGCGGCAGGAACGCCTGCGCGAGGCGGAGCCCGTACTCCGCGAAGCCGTCGCACTTCGGCGTTCGTATTTGGATTCTGCCGCCATGGCGCGACTCTCGGATGAGCGCCAGCTCGGTGAGTTGCTCACGCGTGCGGGTAAACTCGCCAGCGCCGAATCGGTCCTCGTGCCGGCGTTCCACGCCAGTGCGCATACGCCGGGGAACCAATCGGTACACTCCGATCTCGCCCGGGCATTGGTGACTCTGTATGACCGCTGGGGCCGTCACGCCGATGCGTCGAGAGTCGCGGCCGACACGGTTTCACGGAGCCGATGAATTGCCGAGTGCGAAACTCTTCGCGATGATCACGCCACCGCGCCCATCGGGCACCACCGAGACGGCGAGCAACGCACGATCGAGCTTCGACGGCCGATGCGAGTACGCGTAACTGACGACCCGCGAGCCGAGCAGCGTACCGAGGAACGCGCCCGCGACGACATCGCTCGCCCAATGTTGATCGAGATACATGCGCGTCACCCCCGGAACCAGAGCCGCGGCATAAAGAACCGGCGCGACGTAGGGAACCGCATCCGGGTGTCGTTCGCGTAACTCGCCCGTCAGCACCGACGCCGTCGCGAACGCGGCCGCCGCGTGGATCGACGGATATGAGCGCCTTGCGAAATCTGTGAAGCCGCCGCCGAGAGAAAAATCGTACGCGTCGTTTGGTGATTCACGCGGTCTCGCTCGACCGAGCGGCCCACGAATCAACTCCGACATCGAAACGGTGAGAGCGAGGGCCTCTGTCGCGTGCAGGCCAACTTTCGCAGTCACGTCTGACCCCGAGAGGCGCCCGATACCGTAGATGGCGACCGCTCCGATCGTCAGCGGCACCTCGTTGATGACGGTGAGATTCTCGAACGCATCGTGACGTGCCGAACTCCCCTGGACGTGCGGAGACCTTGCCCATTGTCCGATGCGCTCGTCGAAGATCGAGACAGCCCCACTTCCCGCGATCGCGATGCCGGACAACACCGCGTCTCGGCGGGTAAAGAATGTCTTCTGCCCCGACGTCGAGTCGGTGGTCTGCGCCGCGAGTGCCGATCCGGCGAAGCAGAGTGAAACGATAGAGCACGTAATTCGAATCGAGTTCATGTAGCGTGCTGGTCAGCGGTTCGGAGTAGCTCCCGCCAATGGCAAGTTCGAAACCGCCGCGACCTGAAGGACCGTAGTCGAAGTGCCGCCGCGCTCGTCAAACCATTCCCGACCGCGAGATGTCTGACCAGCGGACCCTTCCTCGACTCCCGGCTCGCCCATGCTCCAAGACATCCGCTTCGCCCTCCGCACGCTGATCAAGAACCCCGCGTTCACCTTCGCCGCGGTGCTCTGTCTCGCGCTCGGCATCGGCGTGAACGCGACGATCTTCAGCTGCGTCCGAGCGCTTCTGCTTCGCCCGTTCCCATATCGCAACCCCGACGAGCTGGTGGCAATCGGCGAGGCGAACGTAAAACGCGGCTGGCACATGAACTCCGTGTCGTATCCGAACTTCCGGACCTGGCAAGCCGAGAACCACACGCTCGAGAGCGTCGGCACTTACAGCGGCACGTCGTACAATCTGGCCAGCGGTGAAGGAGCCCAGTGGGTACAAGGCGGCTCCGTGTCGTGGACGATGTTCCGGACGCTCGGCATTGCTCCCATGCTCGGCCGAGACTTCCGCGAAGAAGAGGATCGCGTTGACGCGCCCAAGGTGATCCTGTTGAGCGACCGCATCTGGCACGACCGGTTCGACGCCAACCCGAACGTCGTCGGGCAATCGATCATGGTCAGCGGCATTCGCCACATGGTCATCGGCGTGATGCCGCGCGGTTTCGAGTTCCCGGGCACAGCCGGCGCATGGACCACGATGCAGATGGATCCGCTCAAGAATCGCGGTAACCATTCGTGGAACGTCATCGGACGACTGAAGCCGGGCGTGACGATCACGCAGGTTCGCAAAGACCTCAACGGCATAGCGGCCACGCTCGAGGAGAAATACCCGAGCTCGAACACGGGTTGGGGCGCCGATGTCGAGACAATACGCGACCAGCAAGTGGGCGACATTCGTCCCGTCCTGATGATCATGATGGCGTCGGTCGCGTTCGTGTTGCTCATCGCGTGCGCCAACGTCGCCAACCTCTTGCTCGCCCGCGCATCGGCGCGATCGAAGGAGATGGCGGTACGCATCGCACTCGGAGCCAACGCGTGGCGCGTGGTCCGCCAGCTTCTCACCGAGAGCATTATCGTCGCGCTGGTCGGCGCGACGCTGGGCGTCGCGTTTGCCTACGCGTTTCTGCAATGGATCAAGGCGAACATTCTCGGCGGCATGCCGTTCTGGATGAAGTTCACGATCGACGGACCGGTGTTGCTATTTACGATCGCGATTGCGGTTGCCACCGGGTTGTTGTTCGGGCTCGTCCCCGCGCTGCAGTCGGCACGACCCAATCTCAACGAGACGCTTCGTGACTCGGGCGCGCGGGGCACGAGTGCCGGTCGCGTGCGACAGCGACTGCGCAGCGGTCTCGTCATCGGCGAAGTCGCGCTCTCCCTGGTATTGCTCGTCGGCGCGGCGCTGCTCATTCGAAGCTTCCTCGGCATGCAGAGCGTCAAGCCGGGATTCGATCAGACCAACCTCTTGACGATGCGCCTCACGCTCAGCGGACCGTCGTACGATTCCACGTACAAGCGATTTGCCATGCTCGATCGCTTTCTGACGGAGCTCAACGCGCGCCCCGGCATCGTCGCGGCGTCGATCACGAACAACATTCCGCTCAGCAACAACAACAATAACAGTTTCATCGTCGTCGAGAATCAACCGACGCAGCTCGGCTCTGAGCCGCTGCTCGAGATCCGTTGGGTATCGCCCAAGTATCTCGAGACCCTGCACGTCCCACTCCGACGCGGCCGAATGTTCACGCAACAGGAGTGGGCCGACAGCAGCGTCACCGGACGCGTTGCGGTGATCAATGAATACATGGCGCAGCGGTTCTGGAAAACTGATGACGAGGCGCTCGGCAAGCGATTCAAGTTCGGCAGCGCGAACGATACGACGAATCGGTGGATCACCGTCGTCGGCGTCGCGGCGGACATCAAGCACAGGCAGCTCACCCAGAAGCCCGACTTTCAGGGCTACATGCCCTATCGCCAGGGCGGGTGGAACACTACGTCGATCGTTGTGCGAACGCGCGGCGAGCCAACGCAAGCGACGAGCACCGTGCTCGGCACGCTCAAGCAGATCGATCCGTTGCTGCCGGCGTATCGCATCATGAGCATGGACGCGAACATCCAGCAGTCATACTGGCAACAGTCGCTCTATGGAAAGATGTTCGGCGCCTTCGCGGCAATCGCCCTCGTACTCGCGGCGGTCGGCGTTTACGGCGTGATCTCGTACGCGGTGTCGCAGCGCACGCAGGAAATCGGCGTCCGTGTCGCGCTCGGCGCACAACGCGGCGACGTCCTGCGTCTCATCGTCGGACACGGCGCGCTGCTGGGCGGGCTGGGCATCCTGATTGGACTCGGTGGAGCGCTCGGCGTGACGCGCTTTCTGCGCACCATGCTGTTCGGCATTTCCCCCTTCGATCCGGCGAGCTTCGTCGGTGTATCGCTCATGCTGACTACGATCGCGTTGCTGGCGAGCTACGTCCCCGCGCGCCGCGCAGCAAAGGTTGATCCGGTCGAGGCGCTCAGATACGAATGACTGCTGCGCGCTGGCAGACCGAAGGGCGCTGCTGGAGACGTGATCCGGTTCAGACGGGATGTGTGAATCGCGATGGCCGCTGGGAGCCGATCGCTCGCGATGTCCCAGCCGTCGTCTAGCGGTACTGGCCAATCGCTGTCAAGTTGCCGGACGGGATGACAAACCCGCGTATCTGGCACCGGATGGCCTCATGACACCAACGCCTCCCCCCGACAATCACGAGCCAACGGGGCTCGATCGCCGAAATTTTCTATCTCGCCTCGCCGGCGGCGCCCTCGTTGTCGGCGCCGCGTCACCGGCGGTCGATCTCCTCTCCATTTTCCCGGAGCCCGCCGCCACGCCCGGCTCGGTGTTCCATCCGTCGTCGTCCGATCCCGACGCCGCCGTCTTCGCCGAGGCTCGTAAGCATTTTCTCATTCCCAAAGGCGTGACGTACTGCAACACCGGCACGCTCGGCGCATCGCCGCGCGAGGTCGTCGACGCACTCGTCAACGGGACGCGCGCGCTCGAGACCCGCCTCGCCGCCTGGGCCTACACCCAGCCCGAGGGCGAGCCGCTGACGGGATACCAACCCTCGCTCGAGATCCGAACCGCCGTCGGCGCCTTCGTCAACGCGAAGCCGGACGAGATCGCGATTACGCAAAATGCGACAATGGCCATGAACTTCCTCGCCAACGGTCTCGATCTCGTTCCGGGCGACGAAGTCGTCACGACCGATCAAGAGCACGGCGGCTGCATTTCTCCTTGGCGGCTCAAGGCCAAGCGGTACGGGATCGTCGTGAAAGAGTTGGCTCTCGACGACGGCACCAAGGGTGGTGTCGAAGGCGTGCTCAAGCTCTTCAGCGATGCAATGACGCCGAAGACCAGAGCCGTGATGTTTAGCCAAATCGTGTCAGGCCTTGGCACGCGCATGCCGGCGCGCGAGCTCTGCGCCATGATCCGCGATCACGGTGCTCTCGCGCTCGTCGATGGCGCGCAGGCCGTCGGTCAGATCCAGGTCGACGTCAAAGAGCTGGGTTGCGACGCGTACGTCGCCAGCCCGCACAAGTGGATGATGGCGCCCAAAGGGACCGGCTTCCTCTACATTCGTCGCGACATTCAGGATCGCTTCTGGACGACGCTCGCCAGCTCGCATTGGGACGACCACGAGAACGGCGCCTTTCGATTCATGCAGTACGGCACGGGTGCCGTTCCCGTGCACGAAGGACTCACGGCCGCGTTGGCGTTCATTCAGAAAATTGGAATGCCGCGCATCGAGCGATGGGATGCGATGCTCACCAAACGTCTCCGCGACGGATTGGCGCGAATTCCCGCCGCACACATTTCGTCACCCCCTGATCCTCGACTTGCCTCGGCCATCACGACCTTTCGGGTCGAGGATGTCAAGGCCAAAGCATTACAGGATGCACTCTGGGCGCGCCGGATTCGCGTCCGTCCCCAGAGTGACGCGCGCGGCGTTCGCCTCTCGGCGCACATCTATATGAGCCCGGCCGACGTCGACACTGTGCTGGAAGTCGCATCCAAGCTGCGGCCGGCCTGACGAGACGCGCGACTACGCTCGGCGGGTCTGACGACGAGCACGTAGACTCCCGCCGCCGCCGCGGAGCACGCGGCCATCATGCCGGTCACAGCCAGCGCCGACCACGCGTCGATCAGCGCGGCGACGACAGCACTCGCGGCCGCGCCGGTGAGCATCTGGACTCCGCTCATCATCGCGCTCGCGACGCCGGCCATTTTCGCCATCGGCTCGAGCGCGCCTTGCATCGCGTTCGGCCTGACCACGCCTTGGCCGACGAATCCGATGAACGCGAGCGATACGAGCGACCAGACGTTGAGCCACTTGAGCATGGTCATGACGACCAACAGGATCGACGTCGACACGATCGCCCCGAGCGCCCACGCGATGAGTCGAGCGTGCGTTATGCCGCGGCGGTTCAGCCGCGCGCTCGTGAGCGCGCCGATCATGAGACCGAGCGACGTTGCCGCGAACAACAGACCGTACACGCGACGCGACACCGAGAATTGCCCGATCAGCAGCAGCGACGATCCCGAGACGTATGCGAACAGGCAAGAGAAGTTGAGCGCGATCATGAGGATATAGCCCAGCGTGACCCGATGCCTCAGCACGGTGGCGTAACTCGAGATGGCGGTGACAATCGTGTGCGTCGCGTGTCGCGGCGCCGACTCGCCAATCCACACCGCCACCACGATGACGAGCACGATCCCGCCCGCCGCCAATGCGCCATAGATCGCGCGCCACCCGCCCATCGTTGCGATCGCGACGCCAACCGTTGGCGCAATCACGGGCGCGACGCCGGCCGCCATGTTGACGTACGACTGTTTCACGCGCGCTTCAGCACCGCTGAAGAGATCACGGACCATCGCGATCACCGTGACCTGACATGCCCCCGCGCCCATGCCCATGAGGAAACGCCAAACGAGTAGCGCGTCGAGCGAATTCGCGAAGGCCGCAAGCGCGCCGAACGTGGCGAACATCGCGCTGCCGGCGAGCAAGATCGGCCGGCGGCCGTAGCCGTCGGAAAGAGGACCAGCGAGCAGAGGTCCAAACGCGAAGCCCGCGATGAAGACGCCGAGCGTCAGCGCCGCGGACCCCGGCGTCACGCCGAGCGATGCGGCCGTGGCGGCGAGCACCGGGAGTCCCATGTCGGTCGCGAACGACGCCAACGTGACGAGGGCGCCGAGCAACAGCGTGAAGCGAACCGAGTGCGGGCTAAGGCGAGGCACTCAGGAAGTTTACTGCATTCCGCAAATGAGCTATCCGTGGTGACGCTTGTGGAGCGCCCCTAAACCATCTTCGCGATCGCGAGCTCCTCTTCGTTCATGTCGGGCAGAATGTCGCCGAACAGCGGCGTGCTGAGATATCGCTCGCCGGTGTCGGGCAACATGCAGAGCACCGTTGTCCCGCTCGGCGCACCGGTGCAGATCTCGATCGCCGCTGCGAACGTGCCGCCGGCAGACGTCCCGACGAAGATGCCTTCTTTCTGCGCGAGCTGCCGGCTCCAGTGCATCGCCTGGGGTCCCGGTATCGTGACGACGCGATGCACGAGGTGCATGTCCACCGCATCACCGGTGAGCTTCGGGATGAAGTCCGGGCTCCAACCCTGAATCGGATGCGGCTTCCACGCTGGATGTCTCGCGACCGGCGAACCATCGGGATTGCGCTCCTGCGGCGCATTGCTCGTGAGCATCGGCGCATCGGCTGGCTCCGACACGATGATCTTCACTTCCGGCCGCTCCTTCGCGAGGACGCGCCCCACACCTTTGAGCGTGCCACCTGTTCCGAAGCCCGTCACCCAATAATCCAATCGCTCGCCGGCGAAGTCGGCGACGATTTCGCGCGCCGTCGTTTTCGAATGGAAGTCGGCGTTCGCCTCGTTCTCGAACTGTCGTGTGTAAAACCACCCATTCTTCTCCGCGAGCGCGATCGTCTTTTTCACCATGCCCGTTGCGCCTTCGGCCGCGGGCGTCAAGACAACTTTCGCTCCCAAGAATCGCATCAGTCTGCGTCGCTCGATGCTGAACGACTCAGCCATCGTCAGCACGAGTGGATAGCCCTTCTGAGCGCACACCATCGCGAGTCCGATGCCGGTGTTCCCGCTCGTTGCTTCGACGACCGTCTGCCCCGGCTTGAGCGCGCCCGATCGCTCCGCGTCCTCGATCACGCCGAGTGCCAAGCGATCCTTCACCGAGCCGAGCGGATTGAACGCTTCGATTTTCACGAACAGGTTGACGTTCGGCGGCGCGAGCTTGCCGATCTTGACGACCGGCGTGTTGCCGACGGTCTGAAGAATGTTGCCGAATTTGGTCATTGAGGGCTCGAGAGGCGTTAGGGTAGCAAGCAAGGTAAACGGCCTGGGAATGAGGAAGCGGACACGGAGCAGGCTGCGTCGTCCTGAGCCCTGCCTTGAGGAGCGCAGGCGACCAGGGGAGCGTCGCGATGAAGGATCTGCTGTTGGCCGGACCACCGCTTCGGTACCTTTGGCCGTCGACGACTTCCCAGTCTCACGAGTAGATCGATGAACGGACATCCTCGCATCCTCGCGTCGGTTCTTGGAGTTCTCTGCCTCCAATCACCGTTGTCCGCGCAGTCCCGGGCGACGGCGATGCCGCGGCTGCATCACGTTGGGTTGAACTCCGTCGATCCGGAGAAAGCGATCGCGTGGTATCTCACGCTGTGGCCCACCGCGACGCGCACGACGGTCGCCGGGTATCCGGCGGTGCAGGGCGACATGCTCGTCCTCTTCAACAAAGTCGATCGACCGCCGGCTGGCGCCTGGCGCGACGACTTGCATCGCGCCGAGTCGCAGAGCGCCTTTTGGCACATCGGCGCGACCATCAACACGACCGACATCAAGGAACGGCTCAATGCTATCGGAGTGTGGCACCTTCCGCTCTACACTTCGCCCACCGACACGACGAAAACAGTCTGGCGTTCTGGCCTTGCGTCGTACGCCGGAACGCTATCGGCCACCGAAGTAGCGAAGGCAACGCCGGCCGCGCCGCGCGACGGAGGATTCAGCTACGTCGTCGCGCCTGATGGCGTGCTGTTCGAGCTCACTGGTGGGCCGGGCACCCACGCGTCGTTCTCGCACATTCATTTCTATCACGAGCAGCCGCTCTGTGCGGCCAACTGGTACGTCGAACATCTCGGCATGGAGTTGCCGCCCGTGCGTCGCGACTCGCTCGGAACGGAATCGCGGCGTGCGCTCTGGAATCCGTGTGACGTCAAGTACGGCGACGCCGGGTGGCCGTCGCTCGAGCCGATCGGGACAATTCGCCAGCCGTCGGGTACCGTGCGTTTCGGAAACGGGACGATGTCATGGTATCCGCGGCAATGTGTCGGCGAGCGTTGCGGTCGCGATCAGAAGTTGGTTCCATCGCGCGGCCAGGCCCTGGATCACGTCGCGTTCTCCGTCGATGATTTCGACGCGCTTTACGACAAGTTGCGTCGCGATGGCGCGAAAATTCTCGAGGCGCCTCACCCGTTCGCTGATACTCGCGCGTTCATGATCGAGGATCCCGACGGGCTCTCGATCGAGCTCGTCGCGTCTCGCGCCCAAGTCGAGCGACGACTGTACGTCACCGACGCGTCGGGCGTGAGCGTCTATGATGTCGACCACGGTCACGTGCTGCTCCGCAGGATCGCCATCCCCAACAGCGGCGACTACAAAGGCATCGGCGCCAGCGCGCAGCTCGGCCGCCTCTACGTCACCTCGCATCGCGGCGATGAGTTGATCGCCATCGATCTCGCAACCGACTCTGTGGTCTGGCGCAAGAATGTCGGCAAATACGCCGACAGCTTCTGGGTGACGCCCGACGGCAAGCAAATCTGGATGCCGCTACGCGGCGAGATCGATTGGAAGGTGCTCGACGCCGCCGATGGATCGACGCTCGGACACGTCGACACCGAGCGCGGCAAGCGTTACGACGTCGATCCGATCGCCGACATCGGGCCGCACAATACCTGGATGGATTCTGCCGGTCGACGTGTCTATATGGAAGTACTCACGGTGCCGTACATCTACATCGCCGACGCGAAGTCCAACACATTGCTCGGCAAGATCGGACCGTTCAGCAAAGGCATTCGTCCGTTCGCCGTCACCGATGATGAGCGATACCTCTACGCGAGCGTCGACGCGCTCCTCGGATTCGAGGTGGCGGAGATCGCGCGAGATTTCCGTGGCGGAAAGGTCGTGCGTCGCGTAGAGGTCCATCCTCCCGCCGAACGACTCGCCGAGATTCCCGAGCCGCCTAAGGCGAAGCCGCACAGCACGTGGAGTCACGGCATCAACGTTCGCCCGGACCAGAAAGAGGTCTGGATGGTCGACGGCGTGTACGGGTATGTCTACGCGTTCGACATCACCGGTCCGGCGCCGAGGCAGATCGCGAGCATTCCCTTGTTCACCGATCCCAAACAGCGGCCGCATCCCGGGTGGGTCACGTTCGGCATCGATGGGCGCTACGTCTATCCGGACGGTGGCGTCGTCATCGACACACGGACGAAACAGGTCGTGGCGCGGATTCCGACGAGCGAAAAGCTGATCGAGGTCGATTTCGAAAACGGCAAGGCGGTACGCGTCGGACACCGATAGGTCGAGGTCACCGTCAGAGAGGGAGGTGCATGCTGGCCAGCAGTCGAGCATATCGACTATCCGCCCGCATGGCCGCGAGCAACGGGTCGGCTCGCAGCTCGATGAGCGAGGGCACATCCCACTCCACGCGATCGAAGATGGCGAAGGCGTCATCGAGCTCGCCGACGACTGCGTGCGCGAGGCCTTGGTTGATGCGCGCCCGCGGGCTGTCAGGCATCGCTTTCAACTCCGACTGTATCGCGTCCGCCTCCTGCTGCCGGCCCGATCTCCTGTACACGTACATGAGCGCAGCCGAAACTCCGGGGAAGCCAGGCGATCGTTGGCGCGCCTGCTGTAACGCCGCGATTGCTTCGTCGTATCGGCCGTCGGCGGCCTCCGTGATCCCGAGGTAATAGAGCGCGAGCTGAAAACCCGGGGCGAGCGCGAGGGTTCGCTGTAGCTGGCGCCTTGCGCTTTCGTAGTCCCCAGCCAAGCAATAGAGCACGCCACGCTGCGCGTTGGCAGGCGGTGCCAGTCGATCGGATTCCAGCGCAAGCCGGTTCTCCTCGATCGCTTGGCTGGGTCGGCCTACGACGATGAGGAGCATCGAATAGAAGTGATGCGCCCAGACGTAGCTCGGTTGCAGGGCGATTGCGCGGCGAAACGCTGAATCGGCTGGCGCGAACACGCGTTGCGCGGCGAGAACAAACCCGTGCGACGCCTGCGCTGCCGCGAGGCGATTGTCCAGCGCCACGGCGCGCTCCGCCGCCGCTCGGGCACGCGGCAGCGCTTCGGCTGACGACATGAAGTCGAAGTTCGACATGTTGACGTACGCGTCCGAAAGTCCGACGTAGGCGAGCGCGTACTTCGGATCCTGTTTGATCGCGCGCTCGAAGAAGCCGATCGCGCGTTGTAAGCCCTCCTCCGAGCGCTTGTTCAAGTTGAATCGCCCTTGGAGGTACAGCTCGTAGGCTCCCAAGTCGGAGGTCGAGCGGTCGACCAACTGTACGTTGGCACTGTTCGCGGCCAGCTGTGTCGATAACGCGCCCACGATCGCTCGAGCAATCTCTTCCTGCACCGCAAACACGTCCTTCAGCTCGCGATCGTACGATGACGTCCACAGCACGGCGTTGTCGGCCGTGCTCACGAGGCGCGCGCTCACCTTCAGCCGCTGCCCGGACTGCCGAACGCTTCCCTCCAACACTGTCCTGACACCCAGTGTGTCGCCGATGGTGTGCACGTCCAACTTCCTTCCGCTGAGCGCGAACACCGAAGTGCGGCCGGCTACCTTGAGACCGGCGACGCGTCCGAGAGCGTCGATCAACTCGTCGGTGAGACCGAATGCGAACGACTCGCTGGCTGAATCGCCACCCGAGTTGCTGAACGGCAGCACGGCGACGGAAGACGACTGTGCAGCGCCACGCAGGCGCGGTGCGAGGGGACTCGCGGCGGTGGCGCCCAACACGCCGGACCCGCGGCGACGAAGCCAGCCGTATCCGCCGAGGATCGAAAGCACAAGCAAAATGCCGAGCCCAATCACCGTCGGATGCCATCGTTTCGCCGGGACGCCAGGTCCCGCTCGCACCGCGGCTTCACGCCCATTCGAGCTGGTGCTTACGTCGTCTAGCGCTTGCAACACGGCGTCGGCCGTCGGCGGCCGCGCACTTGGGTCCTTGGCAAGCAACTGCATGACAACTTGGGCGAGGCCGGCCGGCACGTCGGACCGGATATCGAGGAGTGGCGCAGGCGGCTCCGTGAGATGGGCGGCGATCATTGCCACCGCCGTGCGGCGCCCGAACGGGTGCGTCCCGGCGAGCGCCTCGTGCGCGACCACACCAAGCGCATAAAGGTCGGCTCGATGATCTGTCGCCTTGTCGCCGAGCGCTTGTTCAGGGGCCATATAGGCCGGAGTGCCGAGCGACATGCCGGCGCCCGTGAGCGTCGCCGTCGGGTCGGCCTCGTTCTCGGTCGTAGCACGGGCCTCGCGGAGCGCACGCGCGATACCGAAGTCGGCGACGATCGCGTGATCGTCGGACAGTAGAATATTTTCGGGCTTGATGTCGCGATGAATAATTCCGCGCCGATGCGCGTAGCCGAGCGCGCTCAAGACTTCGCGGATGATGCGTATCGTGACGTCAATCGGCAACTGCCGATCGCGCGCGAGACGCTGGCGCAGCGACTCACCTTCGACGAACGGCATCACGTAATACAGCAGTCCCGCCGCCTCGCCTGAGTCGTGCAGCGGCAAGATGTGCGGATGCGTGAGACCTGCGGTCACACGGATCTCTCGCAAAAATCGCTCGCCGCTCAGCGACATTCCAAGCTCGGGCTGGAGCACCTTGATCGCGACGCGGCGATCATGGCGGATATCGTGTGCCGCGAACACGCTCGCCATACCGCCTCGGCCGACCTCGCGCTCGACGGTATACCGCTCCGCAAGGGCCAATCGCAGCGCGGCCGTTAGACGTTCCGCCGCCTCGGCTCCGAGCGCTACGCGGCTGCTGGATGACCCGTCGCGGGAGTCTCCGGCGCGCATGGCGGCCAGCATTGGCGCGGCGAATGCGGCAGCTGGCTCTCCGAGAAACCCTGCCGTGTTCGCGGCACGTTCGCACGCCTGCACGAGCCGCTCGACGCTGTCGCGGAGAGCGTCGTCGTCGCCGCACGCGCTCTCGAGATACGCGGCCCGCTCACTGGACGGCAGTTCCAATGCGGCAGTCGCTGCGTCCTTGATCTCGACCCAGCGCTCGTGCGACGCGGCACGCGGGCCCGCGGCATCAGCGGACGTCATTCTGTAGCTCTCGATACAACCAGCCTCTGGCCATCAGCCAGTCGCGCGCGACCGTGCGCTGCGATATGCCCAACGCTTCTGCCGTCTCCGCCTCGGTGAGCCCGCCGAAGAACCGACACTCGACGACCCGGCCGAGCCGCTCGTCCACCATGGCGAGCCGCTCCAGCGCCTCGTCAAGCGCAATGAGATCGTCAGCGCGACTCGCGACCGCAAGCGTCCCGGCGTCATCGGCTTGTTCGAGAGGTATCGCATGCTGGACCGCGCCGCCGCGCCGCTGTGCCCAATGGCGACGCGCGTAGTCTACCAGCACGCGTCGCATGGTGCGCGACGCGACGGCAAAGAATTGCCCGCGGTTGCTCCATTCGGCGTGCTCCTCGCGCGCAAAGCGGAGATATGCCTCGTGCACGAGCGCCGTAGTCGAGAGCGTGTGCCCCGTCGGCTCAGCGGCGAGTTGGCGATGAGCGATGCGCCGCAGCTCGGAGTAGACGAGCCGGAGTAGCCGATCCATTGACTCCGGCGCCCCACGTTTCAGGACTGCGAGAGCTTCCGTAATCTCTTCCTGCTCGGGCTCAGGCATGTCCTGCACCTCGCAGGCCGCCGGTACGCTGCGTCGTTGTTGAGTGGCTTGGCGCGATTGCTCGATGTTTCGCGCGTCTCCTTCTGAACACCACGACGCCGCATGCTCAAGCTACCGGCGAGCACGCCGCCCGGCAATGCGCATGGGTCGTGTCACTCGCCATTTTCAGGAGGTTTCATGGCTTTCCCGCGAACACCCGCTCGTTTGAGGAGTGCGCTCAACGACGTCGGCGCCAGCCGGTCATCGCTCGCCCGCATCCTCACCGTCGGCGCCGGCCTCGCGACGCTTGCCACCGGCGTCATTGTCGCTTGCTCGGATTCCGCATCACCGATCAAAAGTGGGACGTTTTACGGACCGGTGACGACCCTGAGCAGCGGTACGGCACGTTCGTATGTGACGCTGAACGAGAGCGGCGTGCCGACCAGTGTCGGTGTGTCGCTCACTGAAGGCGCGCTTCTTGGCCTTCCCGTCGTAACCACCGAATGCGTGCTCGCGCTTCCGGCGGAAGCGTCTCGGACTCCATACAAGCACGTTGGCGTGAACTGGCAACCGATGGGGCACCCACCCGTGTTCATGTTGCCGCATTTCGACGTGCACTTCTACATGATATCGGAGCAGGAGCGAGGCGCGATGACGGACGCGAATCCGCAATATGCTGCCAGCGTCGCCAAGACACCGACACCAGAGTTCATTCCGACGAGTCTTATCCGCGGCGCCACCGACCCGCGCATGGGGACGCATTGGCCCGACCCGACCGGCCCCGAGTTCAACGGACAGCCGTTCACGCGCACCTTCATCTACGGGTCGTATGATGGAACGTTCATCTTCGGCGAGCCGATGGTCACCAAGGCCTTCCTCGAAACGAAGGCTGCGCCCTCTCCGCTGGCGATTAGGCTCCCGTCTAAGTACGCAAGCCCTGGCTACTACCCGACCACCTACTCAGCCGGGTACGACGTGGCCACGAAAGAGTATCGCATCTCGTTGTCCGGACTCGCGCTGCGATAGCACACGTCCGGAGGGGCAAACGATGAGGATGTTCTCATAGCGTTTGCCCCGGGCGATCGAGACTGCAAACCGAGGCGGCGATGCCCGTGGACCCGTTCATGACGGCCAGCCAGTACGATCCGACGCGAAGTGGCGCTCGCGTCTCGCGGCGGCGATGATGCGATCGTACAAATGGTCCAAATCGGCGTCGTAGTTCTCCGCGCTGGGCGGATAGCGCTCGGCCACCATACGCATTCCTTCCCACGCTCCGATCGGACAATCGAAATCGCCCACGGCCGCCTTGATCTTGCTGTTATCGAAGATGACGGAGCAGGCTTTGTCTCCGAGTAGTGGCCCCTCCCATTCGGGCCAGTAGGAGATCAACGTGTCGGACGCCACATGAATCAACTCGACCTTGGCCACGCCGAGCGCCGCCGCGATCGCCTCGAAGATCTCGTTCCACGACCACTGGCGATCGCTCGTGATATGATATGCCTCGCCGAGGACCTTCGGTGCACCGATGAGACGCGCGAATGGTCGGGCGAAATCCTCCGCGTGTGTGATCGTCCACAACGATTCACCGTCGCCGTGCAACACGACCGGCTTGCCGCGAAGCATCCGCGACACCTCGCCGCCGAGCGGCGTCGGCATCTTCATGCGATAGGTGTGGCTCGGCCGGACGATCGTGTAGGCCAACTTGGTCTGCGCGTGAAGCAACGCTTCGATTTTGGCCTTCGCCCGCGAGTACGCCCAGTATGGATTGTCGAGCGGAACTGACTCGGTGATCGGCAGCGTGCGCAGAGGCTTTTGGTACGCCGACGCGGAGCTGATGAAGATGTACTGCCCGCAATGTCCGGCGAAGAGTGCCAAGTCTCGCTCCGCCGCCGCCGGCTCGAAAAGCCGAAATTGACAGACGACGTCGAAGTGCTGCGCGGCAAGGCGACCGTACGCTGTGTCGCCGCCCACGTCCCCCGCGATCAGATGAACATCGGGCGGCAGACCCGCGTTGTTGTGTCCGCGGTTGAAGACCGTGACGTCGTGCCCGAGCCGCACCGACTCGTGCACGCACTCGAAGCTGATCTGGCCGGTTCCGCCGATATAGAGGACACGCATGTATGCCGACATTAGCCGCCAGCGAGCCGGCACGGTAGATCGCGAGCGCGAATTTGCCAAACGAGCTTCCATCGCGCAGACTCTTGTCGACGCTGCACGTCGTTCATGAACCCACGAGGAGTGACCGATGATCGGGCATCGTGTTCGGCACCGGTACGTCGTTTTGCTTCTTTCGTCGCTCGCCGTCCAGGCGTGCGGCTCCAGTGACGACAACGGCACCACTCCAAAGCCGGCGATCACGATCGCTCTCAGTCCCACGAGCGCAACGGTGCAGCAGGGTGGCTCGACGACCGTGAGCGCGACGGTGACCGCCACCGGCGGATTCACTGGAACCCCCACGGCGACGGTGACTGGCGCGCCCGCCGGCGTGGTGATTCTGCCCACCAACATCCAGACGACTGGCGCAGCCACGACCGTCACCGTGTCGCTGACGGTCGCGGCGACCGTGCCGGCCGGTACGTACACGCTCACGGTGACTGGAAGCGGGACAGGTGTCACATCCGTAACGGCAACGTTCACGCTTACCGTAACGGCTGCACCGGCGAGCTCGTACACGCTCTCGCTCAACCCGACATCACTCTCCGTGGCGCAAGGCGCAAACGGGACGGTGACGGTGAACCTCACGCGAACGAATTTCACGAGCGGCGTGACGCTCGCGGCCGAAGGGCTGCCGTCGGGTGTCACGGCGGCATTCAATACCAGTCCGACGACCGGGAACACAGCGACGTTGACCCTGACCGCAAGCGCGAGCGCGACGGCGGGAACGTCGAACGTCGTCATTCGCGGAACGGCAACCGGGGCGACGGACCGCACGGCTACGTTGGCGCTCACGGTCGCGACGGTCGCCGCGGGCAGTTACACACTCTCGGCAACCCCGGCGAGCGTGTCGGTGAATCAGGGAGCGAGCGGCACGAGCACGATCAACATTAATCGCGCGAGCGGGTTCGCTGGCAGCGTAGCACTCGCCGTGACTGGCGCGCCGACTGGTGTCACCGCGACGCTCAACCCAACCAGCACGACCGGTAACACCTCGACGCTCACGATCGCCGCGTCGGCGACCGCGACAACGGGGAATGCGACGCTGACAATCACGGGAACGGCAACCGGTCTGGCGAATCAGACCACCACCGTCGCGGTGACCGTGACGTCCGCGGGTGGCGGCAGCGGCAACGTGACACTCGACTACTCGGCGTGCGCGGCAACGAGCAAGCCGATTTGGGTCGCCGCTCAGGATGGCAACGGCGCGTGGACGCGAGTCGTGGGAACGAACGACGTCTACAAGTTCAACGTGACGAGCGGAAAGGGGGGATTCGCGGTCACCACGCAAAACGGGACGGCAAACTCCACCGTGGTGAGCTTCTTCACGCAGGCTGAAATCACCTCGGGGCCGATCGTCTCCTGCACGACGTCGCACGGCGCGCGGAGCGCCACGGGCACGGCCGCCGGGCTCGGACAGACGGATGCCGCGTTCATTTCCATGGGTGGGGCATTGGCCACCGTCACAGCGGCGAGTTTGAATTTCACACTGAACAACATGTTGTCCGGAGCACAGGACTTGGTCGGCTACCGCACGAACCTCATCGCCGGTCCGTCGACCAATGACCGAGCAGTGATCGTGCGCGATCTCAATCCGGCGTCTGGCGGTTCGGTTGGTACGATCGACTTCGGCGGCAGCGCGGCGATTACTCCCGTTGCCGGAACGATTACCGTCACCGGCGGCGCGTCCGGAGATGAATACGGGCAGGCGATGTACTACCTCACCGGCGCGGCCTGCACAACCGCGATTCTGTATTCCAGCGACGTAGGCCCGTCGGCAACGCTCTCGGCGTTTGGGATCCCGGCCGGGTCGCAGCGCGCTACTGACTTTCACCAAGTCTTTATCGTGGACGCCACGGGTCCCACCGCCTCCCGAGGTGTCTTCGCGACGTTCCATACGTTCGCAAGCCAGTCGGTCGCGCTTGGGGCAGCGCTGCCGACTCCGGCGGTCACGGTGCTCAGCGGCTCCTACAAGCGGCTACAAGCAGTGGTCACCATTCCGTCCGACTATCAGACGTCGGCGACGCTGAGCTACACACAGGGAAGCAAGTCCGCGTCGATCGCGACCAGCTTCGGCTATCTCGGGAGCGCGAATGCGACGCTCGCGTTCCCCGACTTCTCGGGCGTGTCGGGCTTCGATGCAACATGGCTGCCGCCGTCGAATGCAACGGTGACAACGACCTTGGCCGTGTTAGGGTCCAGCATTCCGATCACGACTCCGACGTTCACATTCTGCACGGAGGGCCTGAAGTTCAAGATCGCGACAGCCTCCGGATCGTACTAGAGACAATGTCATCCTGAGCGAAGCGAAGGATCTGCTTTTGCTGTTGAGCACAGCAGATCCTTCGTCGCTGTGCTCAACAGGATGACATGGAGAGAGCTGCGCTCCTCAGGATGACATGTCGTGCTACACATAACCCATCTGCAGCGCTGAGCTATCGCATGACGAGCCCCACAACGCGCCTGGTCGTCAACGGCACCTCGCACGACGTCACGGCCGCTCCCGACACGCCGCTCCTCTACGTTCTGCGCAACGACCTCGGGCTCACCGGCCCCAAGTTCGGCTGCGGCCTTGGCCAGTGCGGCGCGTGCATGGTGCACATCGATGGACTGCCGGTCCGTTCTTGCACGACGCCACTTTCCACCGCTGCGCGCGGGCCGATCACTACCATCGAAGGACTGGGCTCGCCCGAGAAACCCCACCCGGTCCAACAAGCCTTCGTCGACGCACAAGCGGCGCAGTGCGGCTACTGCATGAACGGAATGATCATGGCCGCGGCAGCGCTTGTCGCTCGAAACAAGCGGCCGACACGAGCCCAAATCCGCTCGGCGCTCAACGGGAACTTGTGCCGTTGCGGAACGCACATGCGAATCATGCGCGCGGTCGAACACGCCGCGGAGTTGAGTCTCACGCAGAGCGGGGCTGGCAACGGCGAGGACCGCGACCGTGGAGGCGACGATGAGTAGCAACTTGTCGCGACGCGATTTCCTCAAGGATACCGGCGTCCTCGTCATCGGGTTCTCATTTTCTCCACGGCGAACGCTCGGCGGCGTCGAAGCGGTCGCCATGGCCGCTGCGGTGCCCGCCGCGCAGCTCGACTCGTGGCTCGTCGTGGGCGCCGACGAATCGATCACGGTGTTCAGCGGCAAAGTCGAGTTGGGCACCGGCGTGTCCACCGCGCTCCGACAAATCGTCGCCGAGGAGCTCGATGCGCCGTTCGAGCGAATAACATGGGTGCAGGGCGACAGCGACCGCACAGTCGATCAGGGATCGACCGTTGGCAGTCAAACCATTAAGCGCGGCGGCGCACAGCTGCGCCAAGCAGGCGCTGAGGCGCGCGCGGCGCTGCTCGACCTGGCGTCAGCGAAGCTCGCCGCGCCGGCCGATTCTCTCATCGTCGCCAACGGCGTCATCTCCGTTCGCGGCGGAACGAAGCGCGTCACCTTCGGAGAGCTCATCGGCGGCAAACGATTCGAGCGAGCGGTCAGCGGAAAGGCGAAGACGAAAGCTCCGAGCGACTACACGATCGTCGGCAAGCCGATGCCGCGTGTCGAGCTGCTGGCGAAGATGACGGGACGCCACATCTACGTGCACGACGTCCGCGTCGATGGCATGTTGCACGGTCGGGTCATACGACCGGCGAGCATTGGCGCGAGGCTCGTGAGCGTCGACGACGGTGCGCTTCGCGACATTCCCGGCGCGCGTGTGGTACGCAAGGGCGACTTCCTCGGCGTCGTCGCTGAGAGCGAGGACGCTGCGGTTCGCGCAGCTCGCGCCGTCAAGGCGACGTGGAGCGAGTCGGCAACGCTTCCGCCCATGAGCGAGCTTCACGAAACTCTCATCACTATTCCGGCGACGGATCGCGTCGTGACCGATTCCGGTGACGTCCCGGCGTCGATCGCCCGCGCGGCGAAGACGCTCAAGGCCCGATACACCTGGCCCTTCCAAATGCACGCATCGATCGGCGCCTCGTGCGCCGTCGCCGACGTCAAGCCAAACTCGGCGACGATCTGGTCATCGACGCAAGGCGCACACACTCTCAAGGGTGCGCTCGCGCAACTCCTCGGCGTGCCGGCGGAGGGCGTGCACGTCATCTGGACCGAGGGTTCCGGATGTTACGGCCACAATGGGTCGGATGACGCCGCTGCCGACGCCGCGCTCCTGTCGCAAGCGGTCGGCAAACCGGTACGAGTGCAATGGTCGCGCGCCGATGAGCACGGGTGGGAGCCGAAGGGCGTCGCGATGGTGATGGACGTGACGGCTGGCCTCGACGAGAGCGGTCACATCGCCGGCTGGGATTACGCCGTGTGGACTCCCACGCACTCGAGTCGTCCCGGCGGCGGAGTCGGCGGCGGCGCCAATTTTATTGCCGCGCAACTTACCGGCGCCACGCCGGCCGCGCGCCCCTCGCTCGGCGGCGATCGGAATTCACGACACACATACGCGATTCCGAGCACACGCGTCGTCGCGCACCTGCTGCAATCGGCGCCGCTGCGGACCTCGTCGTTCCGCGGCCTCGGCTCGCCGCAGAACAGTTTCGCCAACGAATCCTTCATGGACGAGTTGGCCGTCGCCGCCGGTCTCGATCCGGTCGAGTTCCGCTTGCGGCATCTCAGCGATCCGCGCGCCATTGCCGTCGTGCGGGCTGTGGCAGACCTGGCGAAATGGGAACCCCGCGTCTCGCATTCAAAGAATGCTGGCGCGAGCGCCGGTGGGCCGGCACATGGGCGCGGCATGGCCTTTGTCCAGTACGAAGGCACAGAAGCGTACGTCGCTGCCGTCGTTGACGTCGATGTCGACCCGAGCCCGCACACGGTTCGCGTGACGCGCGCGTACGTCGCGCACGACTGCGGATTGATCGTGAACCCCGATGGTCTGACCAACCAGATCGAGGGGAATGTCGTTCAGGGCATCAGCCGAACGCTCAAAGAGGCCGTCGCGTTCGACGGTTCGCACGTCACGAGCCTCGATTGGCGATCGTATCCCATCCTCACGTTCGCCGAAGTCCCGGATGCGATCGACGTGCGTGCGATCGATCATCCGGAATTACCGTCCGTCGGGGCCGGGGAAGCGGCGACGTCACCCATTCCCGCCGCGATCGCCAACGCTGTCTTCGACGCCACCGGCCGGCGATTGCGCGACGTTCCGCTGCGAGTCTGACACCCTTCTTCGGAGTCCCGATGCGTCTGCGTCTCAAGCGCTACCTCTCCGCCGGAACGTTCATCGCGCTGGCCGTTTCCGCGAACGCGCAATCACTCCCGTCGAAGGGCGAGGCCGCGCGCATCATCGACTCGCTCGCCGCGAGTTTCGTCGCCGCTCGCGGTGCTCCCGCCGTGTCGATTGCCGTTGTGCGCGGCAACGATACCATCGTCATGAACGGTTGGGGCAAGGCCGACTACGAGAACGACGTTCCGGCCACCGCTCAGACAGTCTACCGCATCGGGTCGATCACCAAGCAGTTCACATCGGCGGCGGTCATGCAGCTCGTCGAGCAAGGCAAGGTGCGACTCGACGACTCGATCGGTACGTACCTTCCCACGCTTCCCACGGCGTGGCGCGGCGTGTTGGTTCGGCAACTGCTCAATCATACGTCGGGGATTCCGAGCTACACCGACCTCGGCCAGCGATGGGTGCGGCGCTGGGGCGAAGAGATGACTCCGGACACGCTCGTTGGATTGACGGCCAACGAGCCGATGTCGTTTAAGCCCGGCACAAGTTGGCGGTACGACAACTCAGGGTACGTCGTTCTCGGCATGCTCATCGAAAAGATGGCCGGTCGTCCCTGGGCCCAGGATCTCACCGAGCGCCTTACGAAACCTCTAAACCTTGCCGACACGCGGAACTGTGCCACGCGCGCGATTATCATGCACCGCGCTCAGGGATACGAGCCAGGGCCCAATGGCCAGTTCGCCAACGCCACCTATCTCGCGATGAGCCAGCCATTCTCCGCGGGTGCAATGTGCTCGACCGTCGGCGATCTCGCGCGGTGGAATCGCGCGCTCGCCAGCGGTCAGGTAGTGTCTGCCGCCTCGTACAAGCTGATGTCGACGCCCGAAGGCGCCGCCGCCTCCGGGGCAATGAAGTACGGTTTTGGACTCGCTCGCGATACGCTCGCGGGCCGGACGGTCATCTCACACGGCGGCGGCATCAACGGATTCATCTCGTCGAACGCATGGTTCCCGGACGCCGAGTTATCGGTCACCGTGCTCACGAATTCCGGCGCCGCGCGTACCGACGTGCTGACGGCGCAAGTCGCGCGGGCGGCGCTTGGCGTTCCGCTGCTTCGTCCGCCGCCACGAGTCGCGATCACGGCGGCCGACCGCGCGCAGTATGTCGGCGTGTATGCATTGAAGATGGGAGGGAACACGCCCGACTTCACAGTTTCCGAACGCGACGGAAAGCTGTGGGGCCAGCTGCAAGGGCAGGGCCCGAACGAGCTCATTCCATTCGGCAATCACACGTTCGGCGCGAGCTTCGATCCGAGAGTGCGAATCGTCTTCACGGTGGAAAACGGGAAGGCGACGAAAATGACGCTCACCCAGTCTGGCCCGAGTATCGAGGGACTGCGGAAGCCATAGGCGTCATTCCGCGCGTACCATCGTTCGTGGCGCTCCACGCTCGGCGTTCGCCGCGCGCACGGTGTCGAGGAGATCGATGAGCTGCGCCACGTCGCGCGCGCTCAACGATGCCATGGCCTCCTCGTCGGCCGCATCAACGAGCGGATCGATCTTGTCGAGGAGCCGTCGCCCGTCGGTCGTGACCTCGCACATCACCTGTCGCCGGTCGGGAAGGGCCCGCTCGCGCTGGATGTACCCCGACTGCTCGAGCTTGTCGAGGATCCGAGTGATCGTCGTGCCCTCTTCGATCATCCGCTCGCGAACGGCCAGCGTCGCGATTCCGCCGGAGCCCGCCCCGCGAATGATCCGCAGTGCGTTGTACTGCGCCAGGCTCAGGTTCCACGGCTCGACGACGCGGCTGAGCGAGCGCCCGACGACGGATGCCGTGCGCAGGAGCGCGATCGTTGCTTCCTGTTTCTTCGATCGAAACGGCCGTGACTGCCGGATCTCCGATTGAACCGACGATCGCGACATGCGTCAGGCCGCTGTCGCGTTTGGAAGCACTTCGACCCCTCGTCCCCCGGCCTTCCACGCCTCGAGGCCACCCTCGAACACGCGCACGTTGGTGAAGCCGAGCGTCGCGAGCTTCGCACCGGCGTCGCGGCTGTTCGGGCACGAGAGCCCGCTGCAATAGACGAGCATGCGCGCGTCCTTGTCGAGCGATCGCGCGGTGACTTCGCGTCCCACACGGTCGACCGGTACCCAGCGTGAGCCGGGAATCATCTCCCCGCCGAAGTAATCCGTGGTGAGCACGTTCCAGAACTCGTCGTAGTCGCCCGCTCTGAGTGTGGATGCGAGCTGGTCGACTGTGATGATGCGTGGTGCGGCCATAGCAATGTCTCCTTGTAAGTGGCTGTAGCAATAGTTGCTATGATAGTCAATATGCTCGCGGCGCGCAAGGGGCGGGGCGGGGAGAACTCGCGATTGGCGGAGGACGCGGCATCCTGGGGGTGCCGGCTCTCGCGCTTCGTCCAAGACAACCGTCCATACCGACGCCAGCGCGTTACGTATCCGACACGTTGCCGTACCGCGATCATGATTTATGTATGCGAATGTTCTTGCCCGTGGACCGTCGATGTTTCCACCTCCGCCGAGATCGCGTGCATCCCGAGAACCAAATTCGTCGCGTCATCCTTCTCGTCCTCGATGGCGTTCGGCCTGATGCCATCGAGCAATACGAGCTTCCTCATCTGCAACGATTAATGGCGTGTGGCGCCGCGTCGCTGCGCGGGTCCACGGTGTCGCCCAGCGTGACGACGGCGGCGATGACGTCCCTCTTGAGCGGCGTGTCGCCGGAATGCCACGGTATCCAGACCGACCGATTGTTCATTCCCAAGTCGGCGCTCACGTTGTCGCCGATCGCGGAGGTGCTGGCCCACCATGGATTCCCATCGTCCGGCTTCATGGGGCACGTCCCGTCGATCTTTCGTGGCATCGCGGCCCGTGTTGGCCGGCGGCTCGGATTCGGTACCATCCACCTCGTCGGGAAGACGGCGTCGGACATTCTCCTCGCCGCCCGCACTACGATTCGCACGCAGCGTCGCGGTCTCATCCTCATGCACTGGCCGGATGCCGACCGCGCCGGTCATGCCGACGGGTGGATGTCGCCTTCCTACGCGAGGGGGTGTCGAGCGCTCGACCGAACACTCGGCGAGCTCGCCGCGCGTACGGACGTTCCGAACGATCCGCACACCGTGCTCATCGCGCTCGCCGATCACGGCGGCGGCGGAGTCGACCGGCGCAATCATGAGAGCGCGCATCCGCTCGACATGACGATCCCCCTTCTCATCGCCGGCGGCGGAACGACGCCCTGTGAGCTAGTGCACCCGACATTGCTCGACGTCCCCCCCACGGTGCTGGCTGCGCTCGGCGTTGAGATCCCCGCGAGCTACGAAGGTCGCGTGTTGCACGAGGCGATCGCGGCTCCGGTCAACCGCGCCGCGGCCGTGGCATGAACGCTCTCCGGCCTCATTCGGCGCGCATGCTCGTGAGGGGATCGACCCGCGTCGCTCTGATCGCGGGCACAAGACACGCGGCTCCCACCACGACCAACAACCCGATCACGACCGACGCATAAGTCGACGAGTCGACCTGACTCACACCGTACGGCATTCGAGCGAGCAGACGTCCGCTGGCAATCGCGCCGGCGACGCCGACGACGAGACCAACCAGCGACCCGCCGAGTCCCTGTCGCACGACGAGCATGAGCACGCTGCGCGTCGTCGCGCCGAGTGCGAGCCGCACCCCGCAACCGGCAGCGAAAGGGCAAGGGCGAGGCTCGCCGCCTTGACCATCGGCGAGCCAAACGGTATATACGTGGCGTCTATAAACGAACCGTCTATAGTAGCGTGCATGCCCGGCTTACCCCTCGCCCCGACGACCGTGCCTGAACGACAGACCCCCGACGACTTTCTTCCGCTCAAGGCCGATGCGTTTTATGTCCTCCTCGTTCTGCTCCACGGCGAGCGGCACGGGTACGCCATCATGCGGGAGGCCGCCGAGCGCTCGGCCCATCGCGTCGAGCTACAGGCGGGCGCGCTCTATCGTCTCCTCGCACGTATGCTCGGCGACGGCCTCGTCGTCGAATCGCAGCGTCGCCCCGCGGCCGACGCGGACGACGAGCGACGCCGATACTATCGGATCACGCCGCTCGGCAAGCGCACGATCGCCGCCGAAGCGGAACGCATGGCATCACTCGCCGAGGCTGCGCGCGCGGCGCTACGTGGACAGGCCGTACTCGCCTGATGGCGGACTTTCGCGTTCCTCCACTCAATGTCGGCGAACGGTTCTATCGGGCGCTATTGTATCTCTACCCCCGGCGCTTTCGTCGCGCGTTCTCACAAGACTTGGTTGAGACGTTTCGCGACCAGCGTCGCGACGTCCGCCAGCGCGGAATCACGTCCGGCGGCTTTTGGTTGACGATCCTGCGCGACCTCACGATCCAAGCGCTCGCCGAGTGGTTCGCGGCCGCGTGGCGCCTTGCCCGCAACGTTCATGAGGACGATCAAGGGGAATCATCGATGGCCGCCATTCCGCACGCGCTTCGGGTCGCTGAATTGCGCCTCGCTGTTCGCCGACTCGCGCGCGCTCCGAGCTTCACCATCGCCGCGGTCTTTGTGCTCGCGCTCGGAATTGGCGCGACGACCGCCGTGTTCAGCGTTGTGAACGGCGTATTACTGCGGCCGTTACCGTATCCGGCGGCGGATCGACTGGTTGCTCTCGGCCACACGGTCGAAGTCTCGGGGGTCGACAAAGTCGATCAATCGGACGCGAGCTTCCTGCTCTACCAAGAACATACGCGTGCGTTCGAGGGCATCGCCGTATCGCGTGACGCCGACGTGAACCTCGGTGCGGCCGATGGTGATGCGGCGCGTCCTCAGCGCGTGGCGGCGATGGGAGTGAGCGCGAACCTCTTCGACGTGCTGCGAGTTCACGCCGCGATTGGGCGCGCGTTTCGAGACGGTGAGGATCGAGTCTCCGCCCCAAAGATCGCGATCTTGTCGCACGCGTTGTGGCAGGAGCGCTTTCATAGCGAACCGTCGGTGATTGGACGGCACATCCTGGTCGATGGTGTATCTCGCGAGATTGTCGGCGTGATGCCGCACAGCTTCGCCTATCCTTCGCCGGCCACTCAGTTATGGATGCCGATTCCATTCGATCACGCGACGGCGAACGCGGGAAGCTTCAACTATCGCGGGATCGCTCGCTTGAAGAATGGTGTGACGATGGACGCCGCGCGCGCGGATCTCGAGCGCGTACTCCCGCGGCTCCTCGAGGAGTTTCCAAGCGGCATTCCCGCCGCAATGTGGGCCCAAGCGCACGTGCGCCCGGTCGTCATCCCGCTCCGTGATTCCATCGTCGGCGACGTGTCGCGACTCCTGTGGATTCTTCTCGGGAGCGTGTCACTCGTCCTGGTAATTGCCTGCGCGAACGTGGCGAATCTGTTTCTCGTCCGTGCGGAAAGCCGACAGCTCGAGCTCGCGGTGCGCAGCGCGCTTGGCTCGGGTCTCGCCGGGATCATCGCGCAAGCGCTGAGCGAATCGCTCGTGCTCGCGGCGGGCGGCGGCGTGCTTGGCGTGCTGCTCGCGCTCCTCGGCGTCAAGTTGGCGACGACCTTCGGCGCCGGCTTCCGCGTGCCGCGGCTGGAGGAGGTGAGCGTCGAGGGAGGCGTGCTTCTGTTCGCCTTCGGTGCGAGCGTGTTGTGTGCCGTGTTCGTGAGCCTGATTCCGGTCCTGCGCGCGCGGCGCGTTCCGATCGCCCTTGTGCTGCGCGAGGCGGGTCGCGGCTCGACGACTGGCGCGCGGAGGCAATGGGCGCGGAGCACACTCGTGGTGGCGCAGGTGGCGCTCGCGCTCGTGCTCGTGGCGATTTCCGGTTTGCTGGCACGTAGCTTCGCCCGATTGCGCGATGTGAAGCCGGGCTTCGAACCGGCCGGAGCCGTCATGGTGCGGCTCGCTCTGCCGGCGGAAAATTATTCGACGGTCGCGTCGACTGTCAGCTTCTACGATCGGTTGCTTGGTCAGGTGCGCGCAGTGCCAGGCGTGCGCGACGCGGCGTTCACAGACTGGGTGCCGCTCACCAGCGATCGCAGCACGACGGTGGTCAGCGTCGAGGATCATCCGTTGCCGCCAAACGCGGTGCCGCGCGCTCACTTCATCCCAGGCGTCGATGCACGGTATTTCCGAACGATGCGCATTCCGCTGCTTGCGGGACGCACGTTTGGCACACTCGATCCGGCACGAGCAACCCTCGATGTCGTGGTCAGTCACGCATTCGCCGAACGATACTGGCCGGGCTCGAGTCCGCTGGGGAAGCGGGTAAAGCCGGGCATTACAGGTCCGTGGTGGACGGTCGTCGGAGAAGTCGGCGACGTTCACTACGACGCGCTCGATAAGCCGGTAGACGACGCCCTGTACGTGCCTCTCGTTCAGCTGCAGGAAGAAAAAGTAGTGGCCGTACACTACCTCGCCCTGCTCGTGCGCACCGATCGCGACAACGAAACGATTCTGCCGGCGATTCGGAAGGCGGTGCACGCGCTCGACCCCGCACTTCCGACCTACGACGAGCACTCGCTCACGGACATCGTCGCCGCCGCATCGGCTCGCGCTCGTGTGACGCTGGTGCTGCTCGCCATTGCGAGTGCGCTCGCGTTGATCTTGGGTGCGGTCGGGATTTATGGTGTGATGGCGTACGGCGTGAGCCTTCGCCAACGAGAGATCGGCGTCCGTATCGCGCTCGGCGCCCGACCCATGGACGTCAGCAGAATGGTATCGCGACAAGGAATCACGCTTGGCGCGATCGGTGTTCTCATCGGCATCGTGTGCGCGCTGAGTGTTACCCGCTTGTTGGGTGGGTTGCTCTACGACGTGAGTCCAACCGATCCGCTCACACTTGGCGCGACGTGTATGGTCCTGCTCGTCGTTGCGCTGCTCGCCAGCTGGATTCCAGCACGGAGAGCGGCGTCGGTTGATCCCTCGGAGGCGCTACGCGCGTGAGCGCGGACGCGAGTCGCCAGCGAACCCTTCGACACGGAGATGGGGAAAGAGTCCGCGTGCGTTCCGGTGGCTGCCCATTGCGGCCCAGCTACCCTGCGATCATCGTTTCGCGCGCGGCCCTCACCCTGTGGAGCGTCTTTATGAAACTTAGACCGAGGTGGACCCCTTCAAGGTTCGCCGTACTCATCGCTGTCACCATAACCGTCGGCACCGCGGCGTGCACCGAGACAACGTCGACCGCGCCGATGCCTCGATCGAGTGCGAGTTTCTCGTCGCAACCCTGGGGACCGGAGACGCCCCATTTCAACGACGAGCTCATTCTGCGCCCGGTCGGCGGCGGCGGCGCCCAGGGTCATGTCAAGTTTCGCCAACCGAATGACGATCAGCTCCGCATCAACCTCGATGTCGTAGTTCGCGGCCTCGCCCCGAACACGCATTATCAGCTGCAGCGCGCCGTCGACACGAACGACGGAAACTGTACCAGCACTGCGTGGCTGACGCTCGGGAAAGGCGCTGTTCCGCAGGACATCGTGACGGATGAAAACGGCAACGGGAGCGAGAGCCTCTTTAGAGTTCTAGCGACTCCGATTGGCACGCGATTCGACATTCACATGCAGATCGTCGTCGCGGGCACGTCGACCGCGGTGTTGGCCACGGGCTGTTACGAGTTCACTGTGAGCCGCTAGCGAGCGCGTCCACGCTGCCCTCGACTCGGCACGCCTGCTTGACGAAACCGCCCGCCGACCGATATCGTGTCGGCGGGCGCTCAGGGCGCCTCCCGTCCGCGGGCAGGACTGAGTCCACCTGGTTGGGATAATCGATAACACGGTTCATACGAACCTCCTTGCCCGACGACAGCGGACCCGGGCACTCTCCAAGGAGGCTCGTCATGCCCGAACGTCGCCTACCCGTCCGTCCCGACCTGGACCAGCTCAAGCACCAGGCGAAGGATCTGCTGCGCGCGATTCATCGCGGAGATTCGTCCGCGATCGCCGACCTGCAACAGTATCACCCTGACAAGATCGATCCGGCGGACGCCAAGCTCGCCGATGCCCAACTCGTGCTCGCGCGCAGCTACGAGGCGTCGAGTTGGATGCGACTCGTCCAATGCTGTCAGTTGATCGACGCAATCTGGCGCGACGACGCCGACGCGGTGCGCGACTTGGTGGTACGGAATCCGGGACTGCTGCACGAGAATGCCGGAATCCGCAACAACAACTGGGGTCCGCCGCTCTCGTATGCGGCGAACTTGGGACGCGATCGCATCATCACGATGCTCCACGAGCTTGGTGCGACCGATTTGGTGACGGCGATCGGTCGTGCGACGCTGCAGAGCAAGATCGGAACCGCGCGAATGCTGCATGCGCTACTCGGTTCGCCGAAACCACCGGCCGGCTCGCTCGGTGGGTCGGCCTACACGCTCAGTGCATCAGGAACGGCGCTCATGTTCGAGTTGGGGGCCGAGGTCTATGATGAAACTGGAAAGCCGATCGCGCCGGCGGACGTCGTCCTCGAGACCGACAGCCGCAAGCCGTCGGAAAAGCACGCCATTCTCGAGATGTACGTTCAGCACGGCCTCGAGCTCCCCGATACGCCGACGATGGCGTTGCATCGCGGGCGGCTCGATCTGCTCGAGGAGCATTTGCGTCGCGATCGCAATTTGCTGCGTCGGACGTTCACGCATGAGGAGATCTACCCGCCGGAGATCGGATGCCACGAGGATCCGCATTCGACGCACGGGACTCCGCTCGCGGGGACGACACTGCTTCACATGTGCGTCGATTACGACGAGCTGGAGATCGCGCAGTGGTTGATCGCGCACGGAATGGACGTGAACGAGAAAGCCGCTGTCGATGGCGAGGGTTTCGGAGGACACACCGCGCTCTTTGCCACGGTCGTGTCACAGCCGAATTTCTGGATGAACTACCAAGGGCGGCCCCAAGTCGCGCCGTTCGCCGAGTTGCTACTCGATCACGGAGCGGATCCCAACATCCGGGCGTCGCTGCGAAAACGGCTGCATCCAGGATACGGACCGGATTCGGTACACGAATACCGCGACGTCACGCCGTTATCCTGGGGCGAGCGGTTTCACAAGAAGGTGTTCGTGAGCGAGCCCGCCATGCGACTCATCGCCGAGCGCGGTGGAGAGCCGTGACGGCCGACGGAGGATGGAGGGGCGGCTTCCGAACAGTTTACTTGTAGCCTATTCTCCATTCGTCCATCGGCGAGAGCACCGCCGACCTCGAACTCTTTCACGATCGTTGACCGGAGATTCCATGTTCTCGCTACGCGTTCTCATGGCAAGTTGTGTTGCCGCCGGAGTCTTGACCGCGTGCCACCGCCAACCCGTCGACGAACACCTGTCGCACATGTCGGCTCGTGACATGTCCGCGCCCGCCGCGGCGAAGGGAAGCGGGCAGGGAAATACCGCGCTTCCGTCGAGCAACAACCACGCGGCCGCACGCATCTCGTCGAGTCCGCGTCACGCGGAATGGCTGAAAGTTGCGTGGGAGCCCGGCTCGAAGGATTCTCTCATGGCGTGGATCGTTTACCCGTCGACGTCGAACGCGAAGACGCCGGTGGTCGTGGTGGTGCACGAGATCTTCGGCCTGTCGACGTGGGTGCGCAGCGTGGCCGACCAAGTTGCGGCTGATGGATTCATCGCGATCGCGCCCGATCTCGAGTCGCGCGTGCGAGGCGGTCCGAGCGCCGAAGAACTTCCGGGTGATTCCGCACGCAAGCTCATTGGCGGCGTGAACTCCGCCGAACGGAATCGCGGAATCATCGCTGTCGCAAAATACGCGATGTCGCAGCCGTCGGCTGCGCCACGCTACGCGGTGATCGGCTACTGCTGGGGCGGTGGTACGGTATGGATGCACGCCGTCAATGGCGGCGCTCCGGGCTTTGCCGGCGGCGTGGCGTACTACGGACTTCCATATATGAATGGTGCTGTGCCGATCGGCGACTCATTGGCCAAGATCAAAACACCGGTGATGCTGCTCAACGGATCGAAGGACGCGCGCATTGCCGCGGCAATGCCGGCCGTCGATTCGGCGATGAAGGCGCTCGGCAAGAACTACGTCGGCAAGAATTACGACGGGGCGATTCACGGATTCTTGCGCGCCCAGGATGACACGCTGGCGAAACGCAACGTGGACGAAGAACAGGCGAATTTGGCGGCGACGAAGGATGCGTGGCCGCGCACCGTCGAGTTCTTGAAGAAGAACCTTGGCGTGAAATAAGCTATAGCCATGCGCTCCTCGCTTCTATTCGCTGCTGTCGGTTTGATCTCTGTCATCGCCTGCCGCGAACGCAAGCCCATTCCTGCCGACAGCGCGCGCGTATTGACGCAAGCGAGTCCCGCGCTTCCAGCTGGCGAACGAATGCTCGCCGTGCCCGGCGGCCGGATCTGGTACAAGAAGAGCGGTCGCGACACAGGCATACCCGTGATCCTCGTTCATGGCGGTCCCGGATTCAGCAGCTACTATCTGAAATCGCTCGAAGCGCTGGGAACGGATCGTCCCGTCATTCGGTATGATCAGTTGGGTGGAGGAAAGTCCGACAAGCTCACCGACACGTCAGCGTTCACGATCGAGCATTTCGTGCGCGAGCTCGATTCACTTCGCGCGGCGCTCGGTTACGACAAGATCCACGTCCTCGGTCACTCGTGGGGGACGATTGTGGCGTATGAGTATTATCATGCTCACCCAGAGCACGTGGCGAGCATCGTCTTTGGCAGTGCGTGTCTTGACATTCCAGCCTACGAGAAGCGGGCGCGCAGCCTCGTGGCGACGCTTTCCGATTCATCGCAAAAGGCAATCAAGGCCGCCGAGGCGACGAAAAAGTACGACGCGCCCTCGTACCAGAACGCGATGAACGAGTTTTATGGCAAGTACGTCTTCCGGCATCCTGACGAGGCGGATCTCGACAGCACGTTCAAAACATCGAACGACGCCATCTACAACTACCTTCAGGGACCGAGCGAGTTCACGATTACAGGCACGCTAAAAACGTACAACGTCACGGCGGGGTTGCGGGCGATCAAAGTGCCGACATTGTATACGGTCGGAGAGTTCGACGAAGTCGGACCAGAGCTCGTGCGTGGGTTCGCCGCAATGACGCCAGGAGCGAAGTACGAGCTCATTCCGGGATCGGCCCACATCACGACGTGGGACAACCCTGATGTCATGTTGCGCGTCGTTCGTGAGTTCTTGGCGAGCGCGGACGCGGCAGCTTCCAGAGAATAGGCACGGTCGCAGTAGCCTACGTCTCACGGCGCGGTGAGGCGACGACCGTACCGCGGAGCGCGGGACGTTGATCATCAAAGCCGTGTGGGCCAACCAGCAGCCGTGTCGGGGATTGCCGGCATGAGCGCGGCGTCGCGTGTCGCGGTCATCGCCGACGTTCACGGCAACCTCGCGGCGCTTCAGGCTGTCGTGGAAGACATCGCCCGTCGCGGCGCCGAGATCGTGATCAATGTGGGAGATCATGCGTCCGGTCCGCTCTGGCCCGGCGAAACGGTCGACTTGCTCATGCGGCAAACATGGACTCAGATCGCGGGAAACTGTGATCGCCAGATCGTCGCTCAGGCGCCGAGCGAGCATGGCGCGTCGGATCGATTCGCGTTCGAGCGACTGACGGCGAAACAAAAGGAGTGGCTGGCGGCCTTGCCGGCAACCGCGACCATGCTCGACGACATTTGTGTCTTTCACGGAACGCCGCGGGATGACGCCTCGTATCTCCTCGAGACGGTCGTCGACGGGCATGTTCGCCTTGCCCACCCGCTCGAGATCGAGATGCGCCTCGATGGTGTCACGGCTCCAGTGATGGGATGCGGTCATTCACACGTGCCGCGAATCGTGCGAGTCGATGCGGGTCTGATCGTCAATCCCGGAAGCGTGGGGCTGCCAGCCTACGATCATGACGAACCGGCGCCACACGCGATGGAGACTGGCGCGCCGGACGCGCGTTACGCGCTCTTAGAAAGGTCTAATGATTGCTGGATGGCGGAACTGATTGCGGTGCCCTACGACCATGGGCGCGCCGCCGATCAGGCCCAGCGCAACGGCCGCGCGGATTGGGCTGGGGCGCTCCGCACTGGATTCGCGTCGGGGTGACCAGCGGGCGCCCAAGGCGTACTCATCGGATTGACGGGCTCGCGCGTAATCTCTCCAGAGACAGCGCAATTCTATCCCGGAGAGACGTCATGAGATCCAGCGGTTGTTTTCGCGTATCCATTCTCGTCGCGCTCGTGAGCGCGAATGCGGTCTTCGCACAGTCGAAACCGGCGGGATCGAAAGCGTCGGCCTCGAAACAGACGGCGTGGCAGCCCACTCGCCTTCATTTCACCGTCGCACCGACTGGCAACGAGGCCCGCTATCGTGTTCGCGAGCAGCTCGCCGGTTTCGATCTTCCGAACGACGCCGTCGGCGTGACGAAAGATGTTACTGGCCAATTCGTCGTCGATTCCGATGGGAGGATCGTCCGCGACAGCTCGAAGATCGTCGTGCTTCTCACGGGCCTCAAGAGCGACAAGTCGCGACGCGACGGATTTCTCCAACGCAGCACATTGGAGACGTCCAAGTACCCGCAGGTCGAGCTGGTGCCGGTCTCGTTCGACGGGATCAATGGTCCGCTGCCGGCCGGCGCGTCCAAGACGTTCGCCCTCGTCGGCGAACTCACGGTGCGCGGCGTGACGCATCCGACGACGTGGCACGTGACCGCGCACGCTGAGGGGAATGACATCGTCGGCACGGCGGTGACGGCGTTCACGTTCAAGGATTTCGAGCTCGTGCAACCACGCGTCCCGATGGTGCTGAGCGTCGCCGATACCATCAAGCTCGAATACGATTTTCGGTTCGCGCCGGAATTGGAGAGGCGATAGCCCCGCCACCCGAGCCGCGGGTCGTTCAGCGCATCGAGTCAGGCGGGGCGAAGACCTCGACGGCGAACGTGAACGTTCGCTCTTCGCCCGGTTGCAGCGCGCCCACGCCGACGACCTGGCGAGTGACTTCCTCGCCCCGGTCGTTTCGAATCGAGACCATCACGGAGTACTCCCAGGCTTCGCCCGCCGCGGGATGTCGGATGGCGCCTTCGATTTTGAGCGGAGAAAACGTTGGGACGGCGCGGGCCGCCGCGCTCGAGTCGAAGCGCAAGTACTTCCGGCACGCCGGACAGACGCTCGCGCTTTCTAGAATGACCGCTCGGCAGTGCGGGCACTTTCGTGTCGTGCCCGCGGCCGACTGCCGAGCTGTGCTCACGAGGCTTGGCTGGTCCCCAGCGTGAGCGAGGACTTGATTGGATGCTCATCGTTCCAGCCGAATTCCGCGCGGCCGCGCATCCTCGATCCCGCTGCCACCGTCAGCGTACCGGCTTTGAGATCGCCATTCAGCACACCCGACTCCAGCAACTCGACGCGCGCCGCGCTGTCGATGTTGCCTTCAACTTCGCCGCCGATGATGACCGAGTTCGCGCGGACGCTGCCGGTTAACTTCGCGCCGGTATCGACCGTGAGATCGCCCTGAATGTTGACGTCTCCCTTGAACCGGCCGGCCAGTCGTACGTGACCGGCGCCATCGATCTTCCCCTCGATGGTGATGTCGGACGCGATCACGGACTCGCGGGTCTCGCGCGCGGGTGAGGAGCGTCGGATCGTGTCCTGGCTGAACGTGACTTCGCGCGGTGGATCGATTTCTCTCTTGAGGGCGGGTTCAGGCGGCATCGGAGCTGCTTCCTTTTTGGGTGAGGTTGATTCCTTCCAGATCGCCATATCGATTTTCCTGTCGGGGTGCGGTACGTAATACTGCAGTGTACACGCTCACGCTGTCAGATACGTCACTAACAGCCGAGCTCACCACGCCTCGCCAATCGCGGCGCGCTCAGTATGTCTTAGTGCCTGGGTGGAAGGTTCGCCAGCTGTGCCAGAATTCCTGCGACGCGAACACAGGCGTCAGCGATCCTGACGGGCCGCGTCCATTCAGGGCGTACGCGCCTCCTGACGCGACCAGGGAATCGTCGCGGAGCGCGAGCCGCGTTGCCGCGTCCGGTCGCTCGAACGCAAAGAAGCTCGCATCGTCGGACGCGAGAGCCAAGACGATGGGCTTCCCGCCGAGCTCGTCGTTCACGGTGCGCTCGCGGCGGAGACGATTCCAATCGTACGCTTTACTCTCGCCGTTCACCGTGAGCCCCACAACCCACGCCTTGTCGTGCCACGAGACCGTATCGGTGCCGGTGAGCGCCTTGCGACTCGCGCCGTTCTCGTACTCGAAGCCCGTTCCATACTGGTCTCGCAGGGCCGAATCGGGCTGCATGATCAAGCTCCCCGGATGGAGCGCCAACCATTGCGCGAGCGTGATCTGTAGACTCGGGAGCTCGACCAGCGAGCGGCCCTTGCGTGGCCCGGCGACGGCTTCGCCGGTCGCCTGGCGCCACCAACTTCCCGTTGTCTTGTCCTCGAACATCGCGTTGAAGTGGTCCATGCCGACGAGGCGAAACGTCTCCACCCGACCATCGATGGTCGGGGAGAAGACTCTGCCCGTCCTGCAGACCGTGCAAAAGCTGACCATGATCGGTGTTCCGCCGACGACATCGCGTACCTGATGGTGGTAGCCGATAAAGCGCACGGGGTAGGCGCGCGCGTCACCGTTGATGTCGACCCCGACGACGAGGCGGCCTTGCTCGACGGTGTTCTTCTCGACCCCCCGCAAGGTGACCGACGCCGGCTGAAGGAACATGTGATCGGCGGACATCTTGAAATTGGCTGCGTACGCGACGCCCAAGGCCAGCATCAACGAGGCCGGAATGAGGGCTCGTCGCCACCCCCGTGTGCGCCACGCAGCGGCAATGCCGGCCATGATAGTCGCGCCGAAGACGGCGCGGAATATCCACCGCCAGGAGTACAAAAAATATGCGCCGTCGATGCTTCTGACGCGCTGGCTGAACGGAAGCGGCATGATGAAATACACGTTCGCCGCCTCGAAGAGCAGGAGGAATGCGACGCCGATGTAAAAGAGTTTCTTCATCGCAACGGTGTGTCTCATTTCGGCAACGCTGGGGCCGCTCACCGACGCCGCGCCGGGCAGCGGGTGCTGGGGGCCAACGTTACGAATTCATCCTCGGGGCGGTCAATATAACCACGGCATCTGTCCGGAACATGCCCTAGCCCCATGGATTGACGGCGCCGCCGATCGACATCCGGATTTGTCCACGGACAAAACGACCGCCTCCGCATCCCCGATGCGTGCAATCTGCAAGCGATTATTAGAGCGTTCTAATGTTCCTCGGCGGAATCCAAAATGCATGGACCAGTGCATGATGTTGTCGTGTTCGGTATTGCAAATCTCTGGTGAAAGCGTCATCTAGTGGAACCGATAGCGCGTCATTTGCGCTCACACCACACCGCTCGCGTCGCCGAAACATTGCGTGGCATGACCACGGAACGGCAATCGATCGCAGGCCTCCCATGCTGACCCGGCGCGAACCTTCAGGCGCCCCCGCGGAAGAGTTGATTCGCGGCAGGGTGTTGGTCGTGGAGGACGACGCCCAAAACGCGCGGCTGCTCACTCGGTTACTCGCGGCCGACGGGTTTCTCGTCGATGTGGTGGGGGATGGCGCTGCCGCGTTGGCGGCCGTCGGCCAGCGACCGCCGGACGTCATCCTACTCGACTGGATGTTGCCGAAGCTGACGGGGATCGAGGTGTGCGAGCGGCTGAAGCGCGACCGAACGACGCGACTCATTCCCGTGGTGCTCCTGACCGCGCTCGACGCGCGCGAGAATCGGCTGGCCGGAATCAACGCCGGCGCCGATGACTTTCTCACGAAACCCTATAACGCCGAAGAACTGAGAGCCCGCGTCCAATCCTTGGTTCGCCTCAAGCGCTACACCGACGAGTTGGACTACGCCGAATCGGTGATCACGAGTCTCGCCCTCACCGTCGAGGCGCGCGACGCGACGACAGATGGACACTGCCAGCGGCTCGCATACTATGCGACGGCGCTCGGGGCCGCCGTCGGCATGAGCGAAGACGGCATTGCGTCGCTCGATCGTGGTGGCTACCTGCACGACGTCGGCAAGATCGGCATTCCCGATACGATCCTCCTCAAGCCCGGTCAGCTGACGCGCGAGGAGTACACGCGCATGCAGCAGCACACGGTAATCGGCGAGCGGCTCTGCGGTAATCTGCGGAGCCTTGCTCCAGTGCGGCCGATCGTGCGGCATCACCACGAGCGGCTCAACGGCAGCGGGTATCCCGATGGTCTCCGCGGCGCCGCGATTCCGCTTTCGGCGCAAATCGTCGGGGTCGTCGATGCGTTCGACGCGATCACGATGTCGCGTCCGTATCGGGCGGCAAGGTCGCGCGAGCAGGCGTTCGACGAGCTCGTGGCGGACGGCCGGTCGGGTCTCTTCGATCGAGAGCTGGTGTCGGAATTCCTCCGGCTGGTCGAGCGGAATGCGCTCGACACCCCCCGCGCAGCCTCATGAGCGTTGTTTCAACTCGAGCCCGGTCGCGGTCGCGTCGATGATCCTTCAGGAGATCAACGTGAGAACGCACGGCGCGAACTCGGCGCCCAGCGTGCACGTCTCGGGGGCACCGGCGTTGATGATTCTCATCGGCGTGGCGGCTCTGCTCGTCGCCGTGGTTGTTCGTCTCGTGATGTTGCGGCGTCAGGCCCGGTTGGCGGCACGTGACCGCGCCGCGGCCGAGGGACAACTTCGAACGCTCTTCGCGGCCATGGACGATGTGGTGTTCGTACTCGATCGCGATGGAAGCTATGTGGCGATCCCGGAGACACGCGCCCGACCGGCGCGACCCCGCGCCGCCGACCTGGTTGGGCGAAGCGTCGCCGACGTCTACCCGCGCGATGTCGCGGCCGAGCTCCGGGCGGTGACAGCGCGCGCGATCCAGACGCGGGCGACGATCACGACCGAGTACAGGGAGCCGTCGCCCGACGGCGACGTGTGGTTCTCCGCGACCGTGTCACCGCTCGATGACCAGTCGGCGCTGTGGGTCGCGCGCGACGTGACAGAGAAAAGACGAGCGGCCGACCTCGTCGCGCAGAGCGGAGCGCGGTACCAACTCTTCTTCGAACAGAACCCGAGCCCGATGTGGGTCTACGACTACGACACGACGGCGATCCTCGCCGTCAATGACGCGGCCGTCGCCCAGTACGGCTACACACGCGCCGAGTTTCTGACGATGACACTGCGCGACCTCAGGGCGCCGGAAGATCAGATTCGTCTCGAGCTCATGCTGAAGACGCTCGGTCGAGCGGAAGAGAGCGTCCATCTCGCCCGGCATCTGAAGAAGGACGGGACGCCGATCGACGTCGACGTGCGTGGGCGTCCGCTGCCGGTTCCCGGCCGATCGCTTCGGCTCGTCGTCGTCACTGACGTCACCGAACGCTTGGCGGCGGCGCGCACCGCGCAACAGGCGGAGGAGCGCTCGACCGCGACCAGCGGGATGCTGCAATCGTTGATCGACACGGCGCCGCAGGCGATGGTGGTGCTGGACGACGCATGGCGCATTACGCGTTGGAGCCGCGGTGCCGAGACGCTGTTCGGCTGGACTGCGGCGGAGGTCCTCGGCCGACCGGCGCCGTACGTTCCAGACGATTATCTGGACGACGTGCGCGCGCGTCAGGCGCACGCGGATCAGGGGCATTTCGGAAAACCGCGCGAAGTCGTGCGGCTATCCAAAGATGGTCGGCGCGTGCCCGTCCTCATCGCCACCGCGCCGCTGCTTGGCCGCGACGGCCGGCCAACCGCGCACATCGCCGTCTACACCGACCTCAGCGAACGCAAGCTCCTCGAGGAGCAACTGCGACAGTCGCAAAAGATGGAAGCGATTGGGACGCTCGCCGGCGGAATCGCTCACGACTTCAACAACATCCTTACCGTCATCTCGTCGTACGCGAACCTGCTTCTCGATGGGCGGCCAGACGAGAAGGATCGGGCCGACCTGGAAGAAATCTCCACGGCCGCGCGGCGCGCCACGGCGTTGACGCGCCAGCTCCTCACGTTCACGCGACGGGACATCGTGCGGCTCGAACCGGTGAATATCAACGAAGTGGTGGGCGCGATGGAAAGCATGTATCGCCGCCTGCTGATGACCAACATCGAGCTGGTGATGAAGCTCGACGCCAGCATCGGATTGGTCATTGCCGACGTGAGTCAGGTCGAGCAGCTGGTAATGAATCTCGTTGTCAACGCCTCGGACGCGATGCCCGATGGCGGCACGCTCATCGTCGAGACGCAGAGCGTCGAGTTGGATAATGCCTATGTGCAGACGCATGCCGATGTGAAGCCGGGCCCGTACGTCATGCTCGCCGTCTCCGACACTGGAATCGGGATGGATGCGGCGACGATCAGCAAGATCTTCGAACCGTTCTTCACGACGAAGCCGGTCGGCCGCGGTACCGGGCTAGGGCTGGCCACCGTGTATGCGATTGTGAAGCAGCTGGGCGGTCACGTGTGGGTCTATAGCGAACCGAGACAGGGCGCCGCGTTCAAGATCTATCTCCCGCGCGATGTGACGCACTCGGTGTCAAAGACATCGGCGCGCGCCAAACCGACGGCGGTCCGAACCGGAACGGTGCTGCTCGTCGAGGATGACTCGGCGGTTCGGACTGCGGTCCGCCGCATGCTCGAGAAAGCTGGGTATTGTGTGCTCGAGGCCGAAGATGCGGAGGCGGGCTTCCGCGTCGCGGCGGAGCAGGCTGGTGTCATCGACATCGTCGTGACCGACCTCATGATGCCGGGGATGAGCGGCAGCGAATTCGCGAGCCGACTCGCTGAGGCGCACCCCAGACTGCGCGTCGTGCTGACATCGGGCTACACCGACGACGCCGTGGTCCGTCGCGGACTGCTCGGCGCGGCGCATGCGTTCTTGCAGAAGCCGTTCACGGGCGAGCAACTCACGAACGTGATCAGCGAACTGCTCGAGAGCGACGAGCCGGTGACCGTTTCGGGCTGATCGCACGCGGCCGGCCGCGTCCGAGATTCCATAGCAATGGAGTCAGCCGTCAGCATGTCTTATCTTTCGCTTGAGCAATAACCGTGGCGGTAGGAGCTGACCGCTGACGCCCGCCGCCTCGAGACGTCCAGCCGAGCGAATTCGATGCAGATCAATGACGTCGCGACGTTTCTCGACTATCTGAGGTCGACCCACGGTCGGACGCGCCGGATCATCGAGTGTGTACCGGCAGACATGCTCGAGTGGGCGCCAGCGCCGGGCAAATTCTCGTTCGGCGACATCATTCGACATCTCGCCGGCATCGAACGTTTCATGTATGCCGAGAATGCGCACGGACGCCCGAGCCGATACCCGGGACACGAGCGCGCGTTGGCCGACGGCTATGACGCGACGCTCGCGTACTACGACCGGCTGCACGCCGAGTCGCGGGAGTTGTTCGCGGCGTTGGATCGTGACGCGCTCGAGCGAAAATGCGCGACTCCCGCCGGCACGCCGATTACGACGTGGAAATGGTTACGGGCAATGTTCGAGCACGAGGCGCATCACCGCGGACAGATCTACTTGATGCTCGGCATCCGCGGCGTGACGACTCCGCCGATGTATGGCCTCACGTCGGAAGACGTCCGGGCGCGATCGGCGAACGCATCATGAGAGATCGCTAACAGCGGCTATCGTCCGCGCGTCCGTCCGCCGCGCGGCCGCCCGTTGGGCGGTCCAGCGCCGGGGCCTTGTCGGCGTTCTTCCTTAGCACGGGCGCGGGCGCGCTCGTCACTCCGTTGCGCGCGCAACTTGGCCAAGCGCTCGGCGACCGGCACCTCGAACCGCGCCGCGGGCTTCGCGGCGTAGTCGAAATCCGGAAGCGTGACGCGCGGGAGGGCTTTGCCGACCGCCCGCTCGATCGAGCGAAGATCGCCCTCTTCGTCGGGCGCCACGAAGGTGAACGCTTCCCCCGTCAGTTCGGCGCGCGCCGTGCGACCAACGCGATGGATATAGTCTTCCGGAACGAGCGGCACATCGAAGTTGACCACGTGACCCAGCGCCTCGACGTCGATGCCGCGCGACGCGATGTCGGTGGCGACGAGGACGCGGTACGCGCCGCTCTTGAATCCGGCGAGCGCCTCGGTCCGCTGCGGCTGCGAGCGATTGCCGTGAATGCGCGCGGCAGGAACGCCGCGCTTGGTCAGAAACTCCCAGAGTCGGTTGGCCCGGTGCTTGGTGCGAGTGAACACCAGCGCCTCGTTGACTAATTTCCGCTCGAGCAATGTCAGGAGCAGTGCCGACTTGAGCTCCTGCGCCACGGGGTACACCGCCTGGGTGATCCCGACGGCCGGCGCCGCTTTCCGCTGCAGGTTGATCGTCGCCGGATCACGAAGCATCTCGCGGGTGAGTGTGAGAATGGGTGACGGCATCGTCGCGCTGAAGAACAGCGTCTGGCGTTTTGTCGGCAGATACTTGAGCACGCGTCGAATGTCGGGAAGGAATCCCATATCCAGCATCCGGTCCGCCTCGTCCAGCACCAGATGCTCGATGCGATCGAGCTTCGCGTACGGTTGGCGTAAGTGGTCGAGCAGTCGGCCCGGCGTCGCGACGATGACGTCGACGCCGCTACGGAACGCGTGTTCTTGTGGCCCGGCGCCGACGCCGCCGAAGACCGCGGCGGCAGTGATCGGCGTGTGCAACGCGAGGCTGTTGAGCTCCTCGAGGATCTGCGCCGCCAGCTCGCGCGTCGGCGTGAGGATGAGGGCGCGTGTCGTACCGCGCGGGCGCGCGAGCAAATGGTGTAGAATCGGAAGGAGAAACGCGGCGGTCTTGCCGCTGCCCGTCATGGCGCACGCGAGGACGTCCCGTCCATCGACCGCGGGCGGGATGGCGTCGGCTTGAATGGGCGTCGGTCGAGCGAAGCCAAGCTCCTTGACGCCCTTGATGAGACTGGGATGTAGCTTGAGAGAACCGAAGGGCACGTGAGCTTGGATTTTGAGAAAGGCGATTACGCCGAAGCCGTGGCGGCCGCAGCGGCGGTCTGCGCACGTCGCTGCCGAACACGCTCATCTCGCTGCCGCGTGAGATGGGGCACCACTCCCAACATCCGCTCGATCAGCATGAGCTGAGCGCGGTGATGCATCTCGTGCTCCTTCGGCCCGAGGAGACTCTCAAATCGGGTCTTGGGGTTCTGACCCGTCGGATCCGTGAAGGTCTCGGCGAGAAAGTCTGGAGACAGTGAGTTCAGCCAGCCGGCGAATCGCTCGCCCTCATCCTTCAGCAGCGCGATGATTTCCGCTTTGGAGCGAGGCTTCTCTTCTTCGGCCTGGCTTCGCCCGGTGATAAGGCCGAAATCGTAGCCCTTCAGTGTGGTGATTCGCCGGTCGCGGTGCATGTCGTAATACAAGATCGGCGCGTAGGCGATGTGACGCAGCTGCGCGCTGACCGACTTGCAGCCCGGCGCCGCGACGAAGTCGTATTTTTCTTCCGGAATGTCTTCGGCGACTTGAATGCTGTTCTTGCGGACGGTGCGAAATGCGTTTGCTAACTCGGCCGCGCCATAGCTGCTCATTGTACGATCTCCGGGAGAGTGGTCCGCTCGTAATCTACCGCCGCACCGAGTCCGAGTGTTAAGCTGCGATATGCGACCATCGAGAAAAAACCGCTCGGCCGCGGAAGCCGCGCTGGATCCCGCACTCCGGGCTCGTCTCCATGCGCTCATCGATGAGGGCGCGGAGATTTACGATCGGTTCGACCGCGAGGTGCGCGAGCGGAACTGGCATCCGTTCGTGCCTGGCGACTATGGCGGCATATTGCAGACGCTGCTGGAATTCCGCGCGCCCGGAGTCAAGTTCCTGGAATGGGGCTCGGCCACGGGCGTCGTCGTCGTGATGGCCGATCTGCTCGGATTTGACGCGTACGGAATCGAGCTGGATGGCGGATTGGTCGCGATCGCTCGCGGGCTCGCCGAACGGTACGAGTCGCGCGCGCGTTTCGTCGCGGGAAGCTTCTTGCCGACCGGATATCGATGGCGGCCGAAAACGGGCGATGGACGCCTCGGCACAATCGGGCAGGGGGTGTCGGCGTACGCTGAGCTAGGTCACGGCCTCGACGACTTCGACGTGGTATACGCCTATCCGTGGAACGGGGAAGAGCCGATGATGCTCGATCTCATGCGCCTATATGGGAACTCGAAAGCGCAGTTGCTTCTCCACGGCGATCATGGCGTAAGCGTCTATACCGGCGGCCGACTCATCTCGGCACCTACGGCGCCAGCGACATGATCGCCGTGGGCCTCCCTCACCGAGACACAATCTTGTGACCACCCAGCTCTTCCGGTCGCGGCACATCATTCAGCGCTCGATGCTGGCCTCCACACTCGCCCTGCTCGTCGCAGCGTGCGCGAAGGACTCGGCGGCGACATCGGCGGTGGCGATCGATACGGCCGCGCAGCAGATCACCGCCGACAGCCTGTTGCAGCACATCAGAGATCTCTCAGACGATTCGACCGAAGGCCGCGCGCCGGGAACGCCCGGCGAGGAGAAGGCGGTCGCCTACATGCAGAACCAATTCAAGGCGATGGGGCTCAAGCCCGGCAACCCCGATGGAACATATCTGCAGACCGTCGAGCTCATGGGGTACAAGGCGCGGCCGAAAGCATCGTTCGCCGCACGCGGGAAAACGATCGCGTTGCGGTATCCCGCCGATTACATCGCGAACTCGCGGCACAATCGCCCCGAGACGATCGTCGAGAACTCCGACGTCGTGTTCGTGGGGTACGGCGTCGTCGCGCCGGAATACGGTTGGGACGACTACAAAGGCGTCGACCTCAAAGGCAAGACGATCTTGATGTTGGTGAACGACCCGCCGGTGCGCATCCCGAACGACACGGCGCTCGATACGACGATGTTCAAGGGACGCGCGATGACGTACTACGGCCGCTGGACGTACAAGTACGAGATCGCGACCGACAAAGGCGCCGCGGCGGCGATCATCATCCACGAGACGGGTCCGGCGGGGTATCCGTACGATGTCGTCCGCGGAAGCAACTCGCAGGAACAGTTCGACGTCCTCTCACCGGACGCTGAAAAGCGCGTGCCGGTCGAGGGCTGGATCACGCTCGACAAGGCGAAAGAGTTGCTCTCGGCCGCCGGCGAGAATTTCGATTCACTCAAGGCACGGGCGGCGCGGAAAGACTTCAAGCCGGTCGCGATCAAAGCGAAGGCAAACTTCGACGTCAGGATCGACGTGCGGCGAGTTCAGTCACGCAACGTCGTCGGCAAGGTCGACGGCGGTGATAAGAAGGACGAGTACGTCGTGTATACCGCGCACTGGGACCACTTGGGCAAGGACACGACGCTCAAAGGTGACCAGATCTACAATGGCGCCATCGACAACGCGAGCGGAAGCGCGGCGATTCTCGAGATCGCGAAGGCGTTCGGCAAACTGCGCGCGCCGCCGCGCCGATCGGTGTTGTTTTTGTCCGTCACGGCGGAGGAGAAGAACCTCCTCGGCGCCAAGTACTACGCGACGCATCCGCTGTATCCGCTCAACAAGACCGTCGCCAACATCAACATCGACGGGATCAATCAGTGGGGACGGACGAGCGATTTCACTGTGATCGGGCTGGGCAACTCCACGCTCGATGACGTGCTCGCCGACGTGCTCAAGGCGGAGAACCGCACGGTGCGCGCGGACGCCGAGCCGGAGAAAGGCTTCTATTACCGCTCGGATCACTTCGAGTTCGCCAAGCAGGGCGTCCCCGCACTGGATACCGACGCGGGGACTGAGTACATCGGAAAGCCGGCGGGTTACGGATTTCAGAAACGCGATGAGTACACAAAGAACAACTACCATCAGCCGTCGGATGAAGTGAAATCCGATTGGGATCTCGCCGGCGCGGTCGACGACGTGCGTGCGCTCTTTCGAGTCGGCGACATGGTTGCTCAAGCCGATGCGCTTCCGCAGTGGAAGGCCGGCACCGAGTTCAAGGCGAAACGTGATTCGATGATGCGCGGATCACCGTAACGACGATGCCTTTGGCGATCGGCCGACTGACGATCTCCGTGTTCGGCCTGCTGGCCGTCGGCGCTTGCGGGACCTCTCACGCCGCATCGCGTCGGCCGATGAGCGAGAGAAAAGCCGCGTCAGCGAGCGCGGAACTCGTGGTGCGCGTGCTCGACGTGGGGCAGGGCGACGCGACGCTGATCGAGAACGGCGGCAGCAGAGTGCTGATCGACGGTGGCCCGGAGCAATCGCGCCTCGGCCAGCTCCTCGATTCGCTCCACCTCAACGACAGCACGTTCGACGTGGTGATTCTGACGCACCCGCACGCCGATCACTTGATCGGCCTTCGCGAGCTGTTCAATACCCACCGACACATCGCGGTCCGATTCTTCTTCGAGAACAAGGATCCGTTTCCAACAGCCAACCTGCGCCACCTCCGCGACTCGATCAACGCGCGAGTCGCGCGCGGGGAGCTCATCTACCGCGACACCGACGATCCGTGCGCGAACGGCACGAAGTTGTGCACGATCACGATGAAGGGTGGCGCCAAGCTGCACATCATGCGTCCACTGCCGGCGAGCAACCCTGCGTCGAGCGATCCGAACAATCGGTCCGTCGCCGTCAAGCTCGTCGGCCCGGACTCGGCGTCATTCACGATGTGGCTCGCGGGCGATGCTGAACAGGCGGCGATCGCTTGGTTCCTTGGCGCGGCGCACTATAACGTGAACCCGGGAATGCGTACCGACGTGCTCAAGGCCGACCATCACGGAAGTTGCAACGGCGTCACGAACGCGTATGTCAGTGCGGTGAGGCCACAGATCCTCGCGGCATCGGTCGGCGCGGTGAACGGCTATGGCCACATGCACACGCAAGCGAAGACCTTGTATCGCGCGCACCACATCCCGTGGTACCGCACCGATCAGAACGGATCGATCGAGTTTCGCAGTCCGGGCACGCCGGGCGCAAATTTCACCGTTTCAGTGCAACGGGGCGTGCGCAACATGAAGGGTCCGTCGGACAAGCACTCGACACAGCAAGAGTGCAATCCGATTCCATAGCCTTCACCGGATTCCCCAAGGCAAACAAATGTCTGATTCCGCGCACCGTTGGGTCGTCGACTCGATCGAGGAGTCGATGGCGTCCGTCGAAGTGGACGGGAAATCGATGATGACAGTTCCGCAATCGTTACTGCCGACTGGTGCGCGCGAGGGACACGTCCTGCGCGTCAAGCGCGAGCTTTCAGCCGACGGGATGCGATCGGCGTTGACCATCGAACTCGATCAAGACGCCACCAAACGCGCCCTCGCCGAGTCGGCGGCGCAGGTCAAAAAGGGCGTGAAAGGGAAAAAGGATCCCGGCGGCGATATTACCCTTTGACTTCCGCCGCCGGTCTGAGAGGCGGAAGGGCGGACTCGATCGCTTGACGCTGCGGCTCGAGCCACGGCGGCAACACCAGCTGTTCGCCCAGGTGTTCGGGCTCCTCGTCGGCGGTGAAGCCTGGTCCTTCGGTCGCGAGCTCGAACAGCACGCCACCTGGCTCGAGAAAGTAGACCGACTTGAACCAGAATCGGTCGATGACTTCCGTCGGGCGGCGATGTGCCTTCGCGATGCGCTCGCGAACTTTGAGCTCGACGCTTTCGTCGGCCACGCGCCAGGCGACGTGGTGCATTGTGCCGACGCCCCACGCGCCGCGTGGTGCGTCGGGCATTTCGCGGATCTCGATGTGCTTGCCTGACCCACCGCCGCCGACGCCGAAGCGATGCCAGCCGTCTTCCTCGCCGTAGCTGCTGAACTCGAGCACCTCGGTGAGAAACGATGCAGTGAGCGCGAGATCGCGCTCCCACACACGCACGGCGTGCAGTCCGCGCACTTGCCGCTCAGCGGGCACGGGGCTGCGTGGCCATGCCTCGAACTCGCGCTCGTCCGCCGTCTCGACCAACGCCAGCTTCTGCCCGTGCGGATCGTTGAGCGTGAGCACGCGTTCTCCACGACGGTGCTCTTCGTCGCCGAGCTGGACGCCGTGATCGGTCAGCCGTTGACGCCAGTATTCGATGCTTCCATCGGGAATCGCGAGCGAGATCTCAATGCCGAGTCCGACACCGAGCCGTCCCGGCGCGGAGAATCGGAATGGGAAGAACGTGAGATCGGTCCCCGGATGTCCGTCGGCGTCGGCATAGAAGAGGTGGTACGTGCCGGGGTCGTCCTGATTGACGCTCTTCTTCACGAGCCGCATGCCGAGCACGCCGGCGTAGAAGTCGAGATTCTCCTGGGCGTCGCCGGAGATCGCCGTGATGTGATGGATACCGGTGATGTCGGACATGATCATCTCAGTCGTCGAGTGCGACAGCGCGTACGACGGCGCTTCCGTCGTTTTGATAATGTACGGAGACGCGCCACGGCTGGCAGCAGACCTGGCAGTCCTCGACGTAGTCCTGATCCTCGCCGCTGCCCGGGTCGAGGCTGATCGAATTCGCCTCGCCGCAATACGGGCAGGCGACCTCGCCGCTCGTGTCGGCCGTGCCGTCCCCGAGCGGAAAGTCGCGATCGAGATCGAACTCGTCGTCGGGCGAGTCGTTGAACTGGTTGTCGAAGGCGAACCGCATGCCTCCAAATCTACAGCGCGGCGCCACAGGTGGACTTACAATTCGTCCATGTCGGATCTCTTCGCCGCCCGCACGCAGATGGCGCTGTCGCTCGGCTTTCACATCGTGTTCGCTGAGATCGGGATCGCGATGCCGCTGATGATGGTGCTGGCTGAGTGGCGCTGGCGGCGAACGGGCGAGGACGTGTACCTGCGTCTGGCGAAACGCTGGGCGAAGGGGAGCGCGATCTTGTTCGCGATCGGCGCGGTGTCGGGAACGGTCCTGTCATTCGAGCTTGGTTTGCTGTGGCCGCGGTTCATGCAGTTTGCCGGGCCCATCATCGGGCTTCCATTTTCGCTCGAAGGCTTCGCCTTCTTCACCGAAGCGATTTTCCTCGGCGTGTATCTCTACGGCTGGGAGCGCATCTCGGCGCGCGCGCATTTGGCGTCCGGGTTGCTCGTCGCGGTAAGCGGCGCGGCGTCGGCGATATTCGTCGTGATGGTGAATGCATGGATGAACACGCCGACGGGCGTGGCGATGTCGGGCGGACAGATCACGAGCATCGACCCGATTGCTGGAATGCTCAACCCGTCGTCGTTCCAGCAGAGTTTGCACATGCTGCTCGCGGCCTACGCGGCCACCGGACTCGCCGTTGCCGGAATCCACGCCGCGATTTTGCTTCGCAAACCCGACGCGCGGTTCCATCGGCGCGCGCTCACTCTCGCGCTCGTGGTCGGCGCGCCGGCGGCGATTCTTCAGCCGATCTCGGGCGACGTGAGCGCGCGCACGGTCGCGAGTTGGCAACCGATCAAGCTCGCCGCGCTTGAAGGACAGTTCGCGACGGAGCGCGGTGCCCCGCTTCGTGTCGGTGGGTGGCCCGACATCGACGCCCAACGGACTCGCTTCGCGATCGAGATTCCGCGGGGCCTCTCGCTGCTCGCGTTTCGCGATCCTGATGCTGAAGTGCGAGGGCTCACTTCATTCCCGCGTGAGAACTGGCCGCCGATCCCGCCCGTGCATCTCGGATTTCAACTGATGGTCGGACTCGGAACGGCGATGGCGGTCGTCAGTCTCTGGGCCGCGGCCGTTACCCTCCGAAAGCGCGACGTCTCGCGCCACCGGTGGCTGTTGCGCGCGCTGGCTGTGGTGGCGCCGTTCGGATTCATCGCGACCGAGGCCGGGTGGACGGTGACGGAGGTCGGACGACAACCATGGATCGCGCAGGGCATCCTGCGCACCGCCGACGCGGTGACGCCCATGCCGGGACTCGTCTTCCCTATGATGGCGTTCGCGCTGCTCTACCTTGGGTTGGGTGCGGTCGTCGTCACGTTGATCCTTGGCATCGTACGGGAGACGATGTGAGCGCGTTCTTCGCGTCGATCGGTCTTCCGGAGATCGTGGCCGGCATCATGGTGTTGGCGCTGAACGCGTATGTGTTGATGGGCGGGGCCGACTTTGGCGGCGGAGTGTGGGACTTGTTCGCCGCCGGACCGCGCCGTGACGAGCAGCGCGAGTTGATCACCAAATCGATCGCCCCGATTTGGGAGGCGAACCACGTGTGGCTGATCGTCGTCGTCGTGTTGCTGTTCACGGCATTCCCCGCTGCATTTTCGACGCTCGGCATCGTGCTCCACATTCCGATCACGCTCATGCTGATCGGTATCGTGCTCCGTGGATCAGCCTTCGTGTTTCGGAGCTACGGAAGTCGCGCGCGCACGCCACGCCGGCGCTGGGGCGTCGCGTTCGCCGGCGCGAGCGCGGCGACGCCCGTGCTGCTTGGCATGATCATCGGCGCGATTGCGAGCGGCGGCGTGGCGACGGCGTCGCGGCGCGTCGGTGCGGGATCATTTGCCGAGGTCTTCATTGCGCCATGGTTCGCGCCGTTTCCGATCGTGGTCGGTTTGTTTGCGTTGGCGTTGTTCGCCTTTCTCGCGGCGGTGTACCTCACGATCGAGGCGGGAGACGCCGAGCTCCTGCGCGATGATTTTCGTGCGCGCGCGCTCGTGGCGGCGATCAACGTCGGTGTGCTGGCCGCGCTCGCGCTCCTACTCTCTCGGAGCGCCGCGCCGCGCGTCATGGCGGGCGTCGTCGCCGGATCGTGGTCCTGGCTATTGCATGTTTGCACGGCGACGGCGGCAATTACGGCGATCGTCGCGCTATGGCGGCGTAGTTTCCGACTCGCGCGCGTGGCCGCCGCGGCGCAGGTGAGTCTCATTCTGTGGGGATGGGTGTTGGCGCAATACCCATTCATCGTCCCGATGACGCTGTCGATTCGCCAAGCGTCTGCGCCCTCGGTGACCCTTACACTTCTGCTCATTGGGCTCGGTGTCGGCGCCGCCGTTCTCATTCCGTCGCTGCGCTATTTGCTGCGCACCTTCGCGGGTCATGCCGCGGAAACGCGTGACGCGTAGTCGACAGGCCAAGCCCGGATCACATCGCAGGGCTCCTTTAGCCCTTGCTTTTCATCCGTTAGTGTCCGTTCAGATCCGTTTGTGTCCGTGTCTCAATCGTTGCGGCTTGGTGGGCGCGACGCTGCAACTTCGCGGGACGGTCTCTCGCTGACAGCCGCTCGGGCAAGCCATAACAATGGGTTAAACGGATTGAATGACAGCGTCGATCGGTGCGCGCGGCACGTCTGCGTCGCCATCACGATCGCTTGATGAGCGCCCGCACGGCGCCGAGGAGCGCGGCCGGCAACTGCTCGGGACGCTGCACGATCGTGCGGCCTGCCCGACCAAAGATACGCGGCAGATACTCCGACGCGTCGCGATCGACCGTGAGGCAGAACGGATAGACGCCCGACGCGTGCGCCTCGAAGATCGCCTGACGCGAATCCTCGACGCCGTATTCGCTCTGATATCGATCAATATCGTTCGGTCGCCCGTCGGATAGCAGCAACAGCAGTCGATGACCCGCGGCTTGGCGCGCGAGCTGGCGCGTGGCGTGACGTACCGCGGCGCCCAGTCGCGTGAATCCGCCCGGTTGAAGCGCGGCGATGCGACCGCGGGCCGCCTCGTCGTTCCTGCCGCGAAAATCCTTGACCGTGGTCACCTTTACGTTGGCCGAACTCTTTCCGGCGAACGCGTACATGGCGTAACAATCACCGAGCGCGTCGAGGGCTTCGCCGGCGAGCAACAACGCGATCTTCTCGATGTCGATGATACGCAGATCTTCCGTCACGCGCGTCTCGGTCGAGCCACTCACGTCCGCGAGAAAGGCGATGGCCAAGCCGCGTCGCGCCGGCCGCGCGTCGACGTACAGGCGATCATCCGGCGGATGTCCGATGCGCCGATCGACGACCGCGGTGACGCACGCGTCGAGGTCGAGGTCGTCGCCGGCGCGCTGTCGTCGAAGGAGCGATCGTCGCGCGCGCAGCCGCTCGAAGCGATGACGAATGTCGCGAACTGTCGACGCATGACGTCGCAATGTGACTTCGGGCCAATCGCAATCGCCCTCGTCCGCCGGCCCAGCCCGCACGGCCGCGCCATGCGTGACGTAAGCGCCGCGGTCGGCGTTCCACTCGTCGTACCAAATCGCGGGCGGCAGTCCCTCGAGCAGGTGCTCATCAGCATTGTTGTATGCCTGAATGCCTGACGCCGTCCCCTGTTCACGAGGCGTTACCGACGCGGGGTCGATGTCGCGACCTTCGGCGGCATCGCCGACTGGGCGAGCGCGCTTGGGTTCAGCGGTCGCGTCATCCGGCTCCGTCGAGCGACCGGCGCCGCGTCCGGATCCTCCGGCCTGCTCTCCTTCGCGCGACTCCTGCGCGTTGGCCTCGCTGTTTCCGGTGCGAACGAAATGCCGACCGATGTCGCCCGGCGGCGGCTGAGCGTGCGTAGCCGAGCGAACGGTTCCCCAAATCGAAGCCGGCGGCACGCCGCGATAGGTTGTTCCGGCGGCGGACTGACTTCGAATCCGTTTTGCGGTCTCTCGCGCCCAGGCGAGCGACGCCGACGGGTCGTTCGACGATGACGCCTCCGTTATCAATTCCGCCGACAAGGTTTCCCGGACGAGTTGTTCGACGTCCCGCTCGGCCTCGTTCAGTCGCTCGAGGGGCGGGCGTCGCGCGAGCACCGAGCGGCGCTCGTCGCTCAATGCGTCAACGATGCCGGGATGCGCCCGTGCAATCCGAGCGTCGATCGCGGCGCCCTCTCGCACCAGGTACAGATCGCGCGCGAGCCGGTCGTCGAGCGGCGCGACGAAGGCCGTGCCGCGCGCGATGCGCTCCGCTTGCTCGAGTGCGAAAAGTCGATACCGCGTGATGGCCTCCGCGTCCCCCGCGCGCGCCCCGAGCTCGGCCGGCAGATAGATCGTCGCGCCGTCAACACCAGGCGCAGGCTCGCGAGCGCGAGGATCGCGATTGGCGAGTTGTCGCACGCGTTCGCGATTCCACAGGTTCGTTTCGATCGGGGCGATCGGAATGGCGCGCCCATAGACGGCGGTGAGCAGAAGCTCGAGCCGGCGCTGCACGCGCTCGAGCGAGACGCTGGGATCGTCCGCACGCATCGCCGTGCGGACCCGCGCGCTCACACGCCGCGCGCGATCTTTCGCTTTCAGCATGAGACGTCGCGCCGGGCCGACCCAGCTTTGCATCAGAGCGTCGCGGCCACGAGGTCGCCGATCGCGCTCAGGAGATCGGGATCGTCGGTCAAGGGGCCGACAAACGCCGCCTGGCACGCCTGAATGGCTGGAATGCCGTCGGCGATCAGACGCCCGGTCGAGACGAGTAGTCGCGTTCCCGGGCCTTCGGCCAAACCTTGGTCCTTGAGGCGGCGGACGCGTCGCGCCAGCTCGACCAGCGCCTGCGCGGTCGATCGCTTCACGCCGCTCTCGTGGGCCACGATCTCCGCCTCGGCGCTCGCCGGCGGAAAATCGAAGTCGAGCGTCACGAACCGCTGTCGTGTACTCGGCTTGAGGTCCTTGACGGCGTGCTGGTATCCTGGGTTATACGAGATCACTAATTGAAAGCCCGGCGCGGCCTGGAGAAGCTCTCCCGTTTTGTCGATCGGCAGCATGCGACGGTCGTCGGTGAGCGGATGGATGACGACGATCGTGTCCTGCCGCGCTTCGACCACTTCGTCGAGATAGCAGATGGCGCCGTGACGCGCGGCGACGGTGAGCGGGCCGTCGACCCACACCGTTTCCTCGCCTTCGATCAGGAAGCGGCCTGTCAGATCGCTGGCGGAGAGATCATCGTGGCAGGCGATGGTGACGATTGGCCGACCCAGCCGCCATGCCATGTGCTCGATGAAGCGCGTCTTGCCACAGCCGGTCGGTCCTTTGAGCATCACCGGAAGGCCACGCTCATGACACTTGGCGAACACCTCGATCTCGTTGCCGGTCGCGAGGTAGTATGGCTCTCCCTCGAGCCATCGCACGCCCTGCTGAAGCGACAGCTCGGCGCCGGGACTCATGTAACGATTCTGGTTGCTCGGCATTGGCCTCATGGATGGACGATTCCGCGACGTGACAGGATGCACGCGAGAACCACGCGCATGCCAGCCTTCTGACGAGCCTCTGACACTTACGCAGTCGAACGTAACGGACCACCTTTTCGTCCATGAACAGACGCGACTTCAACTCGATCGTGGCAACCGGCCTCGCGGCGCGGCTGGCGTCGCCGCGCTGGCGCACCCTCCTTCAAGCCGACGTGCGTGTGAACGGCGAACGCGTCAACGCCCACCTGACGGCGCTCGCCGAGTTCGGCAAAAACCCGCAGGGCGGTGTCTCGCGAGTCGCATACAGTGACGCCGATCGCGCCGCGCGCGCCGCAGTCGTCGACTGGATGCGCGCCGCCAAGCTCGAGCCGACGATCGACTATGCGGGCAACATCATCGGTCGTCGCGCAGGGACGGACGCGTCACTCAAGCCGATCGTTTTTGGCTCGCACATCGATTCGGTGCCGGAGGGCGGCAACTACGATGGCGATGTCGGCTCGATGTCGGCGATCGAAGTGGCGCAGACGCTGGCCGAGCACAACGTCAGGATGCGACACCCGATCGAGGTCGCCATCTGGCAGAACGAAGAAGGAGGACTCTACGGCAGCCGCGCGCTGAGCGGACAACTCGTCGCCGCCGAATTGAAGAACGTGTCGAGCAGCGGCAAGACCGTGGAGCAGGGGATCACGTTCCTCGGCGGCGATCCGTCGAAGCTCGATCAGGTCAAGCGGCGCAAGGGCGACATCGCTGCCTATCTCGAGCTGCACATCGAGCAGGGCGGTATCCTCGATGCCAACAAGATCGACATCGGCGTCGTCGAGGGAATCGTCGGAATCAAGCAATGGGACGTCGCGGTCACCGGCTTCGCCAACCATGCGGGCACGACGCCGATGGATCAACGGCACGACGCGCTCCTCGCGGCGTCACGGTTCGTCGAGATGGTGAACCGCGTTGTGCGTGGAATGCCGGGGCGGCAGGTTGGGACCGTGGGTCGCATTCAGGCGTTCCCTGGCGCACCGAACGTGATCCCGGGGAAAGTGGTGTGCACGCTCGAGCTGCGCGATCTGGACGACGCGAAGGTCGACTCGATGTTCGCGCAGATTCAAGCCGAGGCGAAAAAGATCGGTGCGCAAAACGGAACGCAGTTCGCGTACTCGGAGCTGCACGTCAACGCCGCGGCGCCGAGCGATCCGCGCATGCGCGCACTCGTCACCGAAGCGGCGAAGGGACTTGGACTATCGACGCGTGCGATGCCGAGCGGCGCTGGTCACGATGCCCAGGCGATGGCGCTCCTCGGTCCGATGGGAATGATCTTCGTGCCGAGCGTCGGCGGGATCAGTCACTCGCCGAAAGAGTTCTCGCGGCCTAAGGACATCGTGAACGGCGCGAACGTGCTGCTACGCACTCTGCTGGCGGCCGATCGGTTGTAGTCGCGCTAGACGCCGCATAGCCGTCGCATCCGTTCGACGCGGGCGATCGGCGGACCAAGCTTCTCGAGTCGCTCGATGGCACGGACGGTCGCGAGAATCGCGTCGGTCGGCTTGCCGCCACCGCGATTCATCACGATCGCTTGATCGATCGCGTAGTCGAGACTGATGCTGGTCGATCGCGTCGCCGAGTTGGCTGTGCGGATCGTGCTATCGCGTTGGGCATCTGTCATTCCCTTTGTCGACGGAATCTTTGCCACACCGCGACGCTCGGAGTACCGGATGAGGCGTCCGGACGAGTCGAACGTGATGGTGGCCTGCGTTTGCGCGGCGGTGCGACTGGGAAACGATGCGCTGACGATAGTCGCGCCCGAGCCGCCGGTGCGAATCACGTTGCACTCGCCGCCGGAGTCTACTGGCGCGATCTCAGGAACGAACGCGCGAATCGCTGCGTCACCGGTTCGCGGACTAAACGACTCTCCGATGAAGACGTCGGTGCGTTGCGCGGGCGTCGTCGTTCGAACCGTAGGGGTCGAGGACGGGGTGGTGGCCGTCGCGGATGTGGGCGTGGGTGCAGGCTCCGCTCGGGGCGCGGGCCTGTTGCACGCGAGCGAGATTGCCCCCGCAACCAACACGGTCGTGGTGGTTGCGATCGAGACTCTCATGGTTTTCTCAACGTTCGGACCTGGAGATTCAATTCACGGCATCCGGAGTCGCGGGCCGGTGTTGCCACAGTGATGACCGACTCGACCGGCGCACCGGACGAGTCGGCGCGCGTCCATGTGCGACCGACGATCGAGGCTCTCTCGCCGGAGGCGGTCCATCCCGAGTCTTGTAGTTGTTTGCCGTAGTGATCGAGCAGTGCGTCGGCGGACATCGGTGTGCGAAGGGTTGTGCTGGTGCCCGATGAGCCCATGAGCGTGCTCGAACAGTCACCGGTCATGCGCGCATCCGTGGAGCTCGGCGGATTGATCAGGGTCGGGAACGGAGAGCGGCCCATCCCCGTTTGTATTTGCGGTGGGTGACAAACACTATAGGTGCTGCTTGCGATGATGCGGAACGTCACGTCGGTGACCGTCCCGCGACGGCGTGCCGCGGTCGCCGTGAGCGTTTGTTGATCGTGGCACAGCGTCAATCGCGTAAGTGGTCCATCTTGGGTCGTGGGCGCGGATCGAAAGCCGCCACCGCTGAAGGTCGGCGGCGTCGGAGGATTCTGCCAGCCGCGCCGCAACAGCTCATCCTTGAATTCGGCAATTACCGTGTCCGATGCCGCTGGCATGGTCACCACGCTGACCACGGTCGTACTGAGAAAGGCGGAGCCGAGCACGCGCGCGCCGGGCGGAACATACAGGCGGTTGGTGACCCATTCGGGCATTGAGCCGACGAGGATCTGTGGCTGGGCGCCAAACCCGCCGGCGGCCACGAGTGCCGCGGCGAGCTCGAGCGGGATGGAATCGGCTGTAACGAGCCGCCGCGGCTCCTGAGATCGCGCGGCACGGGTGGGTGTGACAAGAGCGATCGCGGCAATGCAGGCCGCGAGGACAGATGACGTGAGACTCTTCATGGGACTCCCGGCTGGGTCGAGTGTGGTGACGATCACGCGTCGGCGCGGATCCCAAGGCTGCTTCACGGCTCGTTGCTATTTACACCTCTACACGCGCCGAGTGAAGAGGATTCTTCAATGTCAACCTGTGAACCACCGCGGAGGCTACGCCGGCGCGATCGCCAACACGCGAAGGGGACTTCCGCTGCCACGGACGATCTTGAGCGGGGCAGCGATCACCACGGCGCCCGTCGGCGGAAGCTGGTCGAGGTTGCGGAGGCTTGCCAGCCCGAACTTCCCAGCGCCGTGCATGGTGGCGTGATTCGGAAACGGCGGATCGAACATTCCCGCCTGGCCCGCGTCGGTCCCGACCGTCTCCACGCCGACGCCAAGAACATCGCGGTCGCGCGCCAGCAATTCAGAAGTCGTCTTATGAAATCCAGGGCTGTGCGGACCATCGTTGCGGACGTTGAGAAACGATTTGGCGTCGGTGCGCGCGCTCCAGCCCGTTCGCAGCAACACCCACGAGTGCTTCGGAATCCGGCCGTGCGCCTTCTCCCAAGCGACTACATGGTCGGGCATCAGCAGAAAATCCTCATTCGCGGCGACCTCGCGCGTCACGTCGATCACACACGCGGGTCCGACGAGCCGTCGCACCGGTATCCGGTCGCACGTGTTATCAGGAAGGTCCTTGCCCGTGATCCAATGGACCGGCGCGTCGAAATGCGTGCCCGTGTGCTCGCCGAGGTGCAGCACATTCCAATACCAGGCGGGTCCCTTGTCGTCGAAGCACGAGATGACCTCCATCGTCACACCTGGCGATTGTCCGAACTGTGGCGGGAGGCCGATGACGGGCGTGTCCGGGCCGAGGGGCTGCGTGAGGTCCACGATCTTGAGCGAACCGGCGTTCAGCTCATCGACGAGTTGTGTGAGAATTGTCATTGGTGTATCGGAGAAAGAGGTCCGTGTCATCCTGAAGGAGCGTGACGAAGGCTTACTTCACTCAACAGCAGATCCTTCGCGTTGCTCAGGATGACGTGGGCGGTGACTCGCGTAAATAGCGTTGGAACTGATAGCGGTTTTCCAGCAACGATAGATCAGTAACGTATCCCGAGGGACCGACCGCTTCGACTTTGGCGACGATCGACGTGAGATCATGCGTCGCTAGCGCGTCCGCAAACCCAGCGCGAAACTCGTCGAGGGTGTGGACTGTGCTCGTACGGGCGATTCCGGCCGCCGCCGCCATTCCTGCGATGTCACTTCCGGTCGACGTCGCCGTCGGAAAGCCCCCGACCGATAGCAAACTCTCGTTGTCGAATACGACGTGCACGAGGTTGCGCGGCCGGTAACGGGCCAGCGTCGTCAGCCCGCCAAGGTTCATGAGAATCGATCCGTCGCCGTCGAACACCACGACCTTGAGCTCCGGGCGTGCGAGCGCGATGCCGAGGCCCATCGATGACGCCAAACCCATCGCATGCTGCAGGTAGAAGAAATTGGGCCGGTGGCCAATCGACTGGAGCTCGGCGGCGACCGCACCCATGATCGTGACGACGACGCAGCGATCGAGATCGGCGTACACCGCTTCCATCGCGTCGCGGCGCTTCATGCGTCCTCCCACATGAGATCGCGACAAAGGAGCAACGCGACGGGCCGGCTCGCCGACTTTGCCAGCGTCTGCGCCTTGTGGATGCGCTGGCTCACATGGTCGGGCGACTCGAGCCGCGCGTGCGGAATGCGCAGCGCGTCGAGCACGTGAATGGTCACCCCACCGCCCTCGGTCTGCCACGGATCGCGCTCGCCAAATTCGCCGCGGTGGCTGATCAGCATGAGTAGCGGAATCCGATAGAGCTGCGCGCACGACACGATCCCGTTGACCGACGCGAGGAATCCGTGATTCTGCATCAACATCGCCGATGACACGCCGGCGAGATGCGCGCCGGCCGAGATCCCAACGCCCTCCTCCTCCTTCGCCAAGCGGACGAGTTGCATCTCGCGATCCTCCTCGGCCATGCGAATGAGATGGACGAGCCAGGTTTCCGGCAGCGCCGAGACGAGACGGACGCCGACGGCTTTCAGGCTTTCGTAAATGAGCTTCGAGCTCGAAATCGAGACGGGCATAGGGGGTCAAGGAACGATGGGACGGTGGAAGCGCAGTCGCTCGCGCGTTTTATTGCGTGGACTCCGTGAACGCTCACACTCCGTCGTAGTCCATCAGTCACTGAACAACCGAGAACCCACAACGGAGAACGGAGAACGCCGAGTCCGGCAAACTGAAAACGAACTGGCTACAGCAGGTCGTTCGCTTTGCTCAGGATGACGGCGACAGCCTCACCGTTCACCGTCTCAAACCGGCGTCACCGTACCGAACACACTCGACAACAGCCACCACACGCCAACCCCGCCGATGACCGCCGGAATCCCGAACTTGATCCAATAGTACAGCCACATCGGCACAGGACGCTCTCCCCGCTCGCCCAGCTCGCGCAATGCGGCGGAGCGCGCGATGCACCAACCGACCCCGACGACCGCAACGAGAGAGCCGAGCGTCTGCATCCCCGAGCCGAACGTTAGGTCCCACGGGACAAAGATGCGATTGTTGATGGTCGGCGGAATGGCGATCAGAAAAACACCGGCCGATATCGCCCAGACCGCGCGGGTTCGATTCAGCCCCGTGTTGTCCGTGATCCCGGCCACGAGCACCTCGAACGCACCGATGTCGGACAGATAGCCGGCGCCGAAGAGGCCAACGAAGAACAGACAGCCAAAGAATGCGCCGCCCGGAATGGCGGCGAACACTTTCGGCAACGTGGCGAAAATCAGTCCCGGTCCGGACGTCGGCTCGAGGCCCAGCGCGAACACCGCGGGGATCACCGCAAAGCCCGCAAGCAGCGCCGATCCTGTATCTCCGATCACCGTCCAGATCGCCGGTCGGGCCAGACTCTCGTTGGCGTCGAGGTACGATCCGTACACGACCATGAACGTGCCGCCGAGCGACAGCGAGAAAATTGCATGACCGATCGCGGCGACCATGACTGCCGGCGTCAGATCCACGAATCGGAATTTGAGAATGTACCAGCGAACGCCCGCCATCGAGCCGGGAAGCGTCAGCGAACGCGCCATCAGCACGAGAATCACGACGAGCAGCACGGGTAACACCACGGTGCTCGCGCGTTCGATGCCGGCCCGCAGCCCTTTGATCACGACGAGCGCGCAGGTAACGATGACGACCCCGGTGCACACCAGTTGGAGCACGAATGACTTGAGCACGAACCCGCTGTCCGGCGGGAGGACGGCCGATGCATCGAGGGGGAGGTGCAATGCGAGCGCGAGTTGCCCGATGGCGTAGTAGAGCACCCACCCGATGACAGCCGTGTAATAGCCCGTCGCGGCGGTGACGACGACGAAGAAGAACCACCCGACGAAGCGACCGAACGGAAGACCCGCGGCGGCGAACGCGCCAACCGGTCCGCGGCGCGAAAAACGGCCAAGTGCGAACTCCGCCATCAACGCTGGGACGCCGATCACCACCGATACGACGATGTAAAACAGAACGAACGCCGCGCCGCCGAATTTTCCCACCATGTATGGAAACCGCCACACGTTTCCCAGCCCGATCGCGACGCCGACGATCGTCATCAGCGTGCCGAAGCGCGACGCGAAGGTCTCCCGGCGTTCGGTCATCTACTGGGAATCACGGAGCTGAGCACGTCGAGCGCCGTATCCACATCGGCAATCGTGTTGTAGAAGTGTGGTGAGAGTCGAATGACCGGGCCGCGCGCCGACGGAATGATTCCGCGACGTCGCATCGTAAGCTCGACGTCGTGTGAGTCATCGACCACGAACGCCGTGGTCGCCGTCTTGCGCGACATGTCGGCGGTCCCGTGCAGGGTGAATCCGCGTTCAGCGCCGCCATCGATCAACCGCTGGCCGAGGACCTCGAGCCAGGGTCGGATCTGGTCGGCGCCGATTTCGTTGATGATCGCCATACCGGCGCGCGCCACGTACGCGCTGACGACCGGAGGCGTGCCCATATCGAACCGGCTCGCGGTCGGCGACCAGTCGAGTTGCTTGACCTGAAAGGCGAACGGATTCGCCCGACCAAACCATCCTGTCGTCAATGGATGCAACCGATCGACGAGCTCCCGCCGGACGTAGAGAAACGCGATGCCCGGAATGCCCATGAGAAATTTCAGACTTCCCGCGGCAAGGAAATCGGCGCCGATCGCGCGGACGTCAATCGGTATTGTGCCGAGCGTCTGATAGGCGTCGACGTAGAGCAGGGCGCCACGATCATGGATGCGGTCGGCGAGAGCTGTCAGGTCCTGCGTGAATCCGTTCAGATAGTAGCCCTGGCAGGCCGACACGAGCGCCGTCCGATCATCGACGACCGCGTCGTACGAGTCGGGCGCGATCACGCCACCGCGTACCGGGACCCACGAAACGTGCGCGCCTCGTCGCTCCTGGGCGAGCCATACGTGGCCGATGGTCGGGAACTCCGCCTCCGTGACGACGACGTTTCGCCGCTCGCCCGAGAAGTCCATCGTGCTCGCGACGGCGCTCGTCGCCTCCGACACGGAGCTGAACACGGCGATCTCGTCGGCCGACGCGTTGATTAGACGGGCGAACTCCTGTTTCGCGAGCTGCACTTCCTCGATCCACGCGTCCCAATCCATTCCGGACTGGTTCCAGGAATCGAGATACCGGTTGGCGGCCGCACGCGTGGCGTCGGTCTGCGGCGCCTGTGAGCAGTTGTTCATCGGAATGAGCGACGTCAAGAGCGGTATGCGTGCGCGCCATGTCGCGAGGTCATAGCTCGGCGCGGCGGCACTCGGGCGCTCCGTGTCCGTGGGCATGCCCTGATACTAGGGCGCTCGGCCGGCTATCGCGACGTCTGAATCACGTCGTAGTACGACGCCAGCCGCCCCTCGTTGAACAGCCGCACTTGCGTGAGCATCGAGGCGAGCATCTGCTGCGCGCGCATGCCCGGCCCGGCCCGATTGAATCCCATGCCGTTGAAGACCGAACGAATGAACGTGCTCGCGGAGTCGAGCGGCAACGCGCCGACGTTGCCGAAGAACTTGCGCCAGTCGTCTTCCTGATTGAACAGATACTGTTCGACGTTCGATAAATAGAACGCCGTCACCGTCGCGTTGTGCTCCTTGAGGTAGCCGCTCACCGCGCGGATCGCCTTGGGTCCGGCGAAGTCCCCGACCACGGGCACGACGAGGTTGTTCACTTCGAGCTCCTTGAGCGCGCGAAAATTTGCCTCGGTCGCCATGTAGCTGCGCCGCACCCCGGCGCTGTCGGCTTCGATCTGCAGCTGAGCGTAGCTCGGCATTCCGCTCCGTCCGTAGCCGATCCGGCCCTGGGAGAAATTGTACGTCAGGTCCGGGCCACCTTCGACGAACGCGGCGTACACATAGGCGATGGTACTCAAGTCGTCGTCGCTGAGGGTGAACCCGTGCTGTTTCGTGAGGCGTTCGCGGATGGTCGCGAGATTCTTGCGCGCGACGACCGTATCGCGCGCGACTGCCTGGTATGCGCCGAACAGCGCATCGGCGCTCGACGACGTGTCGAGCCCAGCGGGTCGTGGCCGGGCGAAGAGACGCGCCAAAAAGTCGGCGCGGTCCGACGACTGTTCAATGATCGCCTTGTACATCAGGTGCGTCAGCATGTTCTGTCGACGGATGTCGAAGATGAACGCGATCTTCGGTTTGAGCGCGACGAGATATGTGAAGTTCTGATCCGGGCCGACGCCGAGGTAGACGCCGCCCGGCTTGGTCGTGCGCAACAGATCGGGGATCACCCACTGATACGTCGTCTCGTTCGAGACGAAGTTGTCGGAGCGAAAGTACCCGTTGGCCTCCGAGAACTCACTGACGAGCTTCCAGAATTCGCCATCGCTGAGCTTCGGCGGGAAGTTCTGAGCGCCAACGCCGCTTGGCCCGGCGATGCAAAGCGCCGCGGCAAGCACGAGCGAGCAACGCCTGGCAGCTCGCGCGAGAGCGAAACGAAAACGTCGGGTCGTCTGCATTGTCGGCGTGGAAGGTTCACAGAACAATGCAAGCCGCGCGTCTTGTTTGACAGACCTGAACGCTTGAACGGTGGAACGGTGAAACGAAACCGCCTCGGATAGGCTGTTTCGTTCCACCGTTCCACCGTTCCACCGTTCCACCGTTCTACCGTTCTACCGTTCTACCCCGACGCTACTGCCAAATCAGGTTGAAATCGTAGTACCCGTACCCACCCTGCGGATCCTTGACGCGGATCACGGTGGTGAAGCCGTTCCACTGCGCAGGCTGCTGAATCACCGAGACCGAGCCGCGACCCTGGTTCTGCACGACGTTGAGCGTCACGTTCGACCGCGGCATGTTCAAGTTGATGGCATCGGCACGAATGCTCGTCGGCTGCGCGCCACGCACCGTCCGGTAATCGACGCGGCCGTTCTGAATCCGAATCTCGAGCTCGTCGTCGACGTTGCCGCTCCAATGCAGCGCAGTCTGGTTCCCGTATTGGCCGTATTGGCCGTACTGACCGTTGTTGTACCCGCCGTTGTCCCGGCCACGGTAGATGTCGTCACGGTCGCGATCACGATCGCGATCGCGTCCACGCGCGCGTCCGCGATTTCGGCCGATGTACTCGCCATTCGAATACGCCTGCCAATACCCCACGAGACGATAGTTGTCGGCGCCGCCTCGCGGATCCTGAATCCGAATCGTAGTCGTGTAGCCGTTTTGCGCACTCGGCTGCTGGATCACGTCGACATTGCCGCGGCCGTTTAATACCTCGACCGTAACCTGACCGTCTTGGCGCGGCAGCATGCTGAAGGCGCGACCGCGTGCACGCCCCGGCTCGGTCTGACCGATCGGAGTGGTCCACAGATTGTTACCGCGCATTGTGATCTGCACCTCGCGGTCGACCCGGCCATTCCACTCGAACAATTCCTGCCCCTGCGCCAAGAGCACGGGTGCCGCTCCGACGAGCGCAAGCGCTGCCAGGGGAATCGATCGTTGAATCCAACGCTGTCTTGACATGGTTGACTCCTTGAAAGACCGATCGCGTCCGTCGCAATCGTATCTGGCCCTAGTGAAAAGCACCGGCCGTGCCGCGATGACCCCAAGCGTCGGAGCGGAAAGCTGAGATCGCGCAACTCGTGCAACTCCGGTGAGTTGCGGGCGAGCGGCGCCCTCTGGTGAGCCGCCTACGTGACCTAGCGCACGGCTGGGCGCGCTCGAATCGTCCGTGCCGCCGGACAACTCGGCGTCCGTCGCTTGAGACAGCTGCGCTCGCCTCTAGCTGCGCCCACATGAACCCCGCAGCTTTGTCGCGTCATGCTCTCCCGATCGATCACTCCGTTGCACGCCACGGCGCTCGTCGTCGGGATCATCATTGGCGCATCGATCTTCGTGCAGCCGTCGGTCATCACCGGCGCCGTGCCGACGGTCGAAGGCGTCTACACGGTCTGGATCGTTTCAGGAATTCTCACGTTGTTCGGCGCGCTGATCGCGGCGGAGCTGGCCTCGGCATATCCGCACGCCGGCGGCGTCTACGTGTTCTTGCGCGAAGCGTTCTCTCCCGCGGTCGCCTTCCTCTGGGGCTGGGCGATGTTCTGGACGATGCACACCGGAATCATCGCCGTGATCGCGATGGTGTTCGCGCGCTACGTCTCGTTCTTCGTCCCAGTCGGCGACGTCGGACTTCGGGTGCTCGCGACCGGTGCCGTCGTCGTGCTGACCGCGGTGAATTACGTCGGGGTGCGGCAGGGAAGCCTGGTGCAGACGACGCTGACGATTCTCAAGGTCGGAGCGGTCGTCGCGATCATCATCGCCGCGTTCGCGCTCGGCCCGCGACAGGGCATGCGGGCCTATCCGACACTCGCGCCCCCCCTCCCGCAGTCCCCATCTGACGCGCCATTCACGTTCTCTCAATTCCCGCTCGCCGTCGTTGCCGGCCTGTTCGCGTTCGGTGGTTGGCACATGGTGACGTACGCGGCCGAGGAGACGCGTGAGCCCGAGCGCACAATTCCTCGCGCTTTGCTCTTCGGCGTGTTGATCGTTACCGCCTGCTACGTCGCGCTCAACGCGGCGTACTTCCACGTGCTGCTTCCAGAGCAAATCGCCAAGTCGAGCCGCGTCGCCGCCGATGCCGCCGACGCGGTGCTCGGAACTGGCGGCGCGGCGTTCATGTCAGCCGTCGTCGCCGTGTCGACCTTCGGTGCCCTCAACGGCGTGATCCTCTCCGGACCGCGCGCGTATCTCGCGATGGCGCGCGACGGATTGCTCGTCTCGTGGGCGGCGGCCATTCATCCGCGCTTTCACACGCCGCATCGCGCGATCCTCTTGCAGGGAGTGTGGGCGGTCGTCCTCGTTTCGACTGGCACCTATCGCGCGCTCTTCACGCGTGTCGTGTACACGGAGTGGATCTTCTTCGCTCTCATGGCCTGGGGCCTCATGCGCCTTCGCCGGCGAGCCGGCTATACCCCGGCCTACCGCGTCTGGGGTTATCCCGTGGTTCCGATCGTGTTCATCGTGTGTTCGGCGTATATCGTCATCAACCAGATCGTAGCCGATGCCGCGAACGCGACAACCGGCTTAGCATTCGTTGCTGCCGGGTTGCCGATCTACTTCTTGTTGTTGCGAAAGCCCTCTCTTCCAAGCGCTCAACATGCTGATTGACGTTCATAATCACTTCTATCCGCCTGAGTATCTCGACGCGCTCAAAGCCGGCGACAGCCTCGTCAAGCTCACGGTCGACGCCGAAGGCAATCCATGCATCCACTACCCCGGTGACTACAACGTCGCCGTGCGCGGACATCGCGACATTGCGTACCGCCAGAGCGTGTTGGAGCGAGAAGGCGTCGACACACAAGTCATCACGTTCACGACGCCCGGGACGCACGTCGAACCACCGGATCGCGCCGTCCGCTTCGCACGATTGGTCAACGATGCGTTTGCGACGGTCGTGCGCGAGCGTTCGCCTCGCTTCACCGCGCTCGCGACGCTGCCGCTGTGTGATCCGGCCGCATCGGTCGCCGAATTGAGTCGTGCGGTCACAAAGCTCGACATGCGGGGAGCGATGCTGTTCAGCAACGTGAACGGCGTAGCGCTCGCCGATCCCCGGTTCGAGCCGCTCTACGCCGAAGCGAATCGACTCGGCGCGATCTTGCACATTCATCCGACCGATCCCGTCGGTGTCGAGTCGATGACCGACTACTGGCTGATGCCGCTCGTTGGTTTTCTGTCCGACACAACGCTCGCGGCGGCGAAGTTGGTGTTCGCCGGAGTTCCGGAGCGGTACCCGAACATCAAGTGGGTCTTGAGCCACCTGGGCGGCGCGATCCCGTACCTCGCCGAGCGACTTGATCGCGGTTGGGAGGCGTTCCCCGATTGTCGCGCCGACATTCAGCGTCGTCCAAGCGAGTACCTACAACAGTTTTATTATGATGCGGTGAACTTCGATCCGATGGCGGTCCGCCTCGCCGTCGATTTCGCCGGGGCCGATCGCATCATGGCGGCCAGCGATTACCCGCATCAGATCGGAAGCATTCCCAAAATGAAGTCGAGCCTCGCCGCGCTACGCGTCTCGGACGAGGAGCGCAAGAAAATCCTCGGCGACAACGCTCGGAAGCTGTACGGCCTGTAGCGGAGCGCGCTTCGACTTGACGATGCAAAATGAGGGCGCACCCGGACTCACTCACCACGACACGGACTCACCATGCGACTCACCACCCCGCTGTGCCTGCTCATCGCGGCGTTCTCGCTCGGCGCATGCAAGCACGCCCAACTTGGGCCCGAACCGGAATTCTTGACGCCGTACGGACCACCGCGCAATCCGTTCTCGCCGGCGGTGCGCGTCGGCAATCTGCTCTTCTTGGCCGGACAGATCGGCACAGACAGCACTAGCAGAGTCGTGCCAGGCGGTATCCAGGCCGAAGCGCGTCAAACGCTCAACAACATCAGCGACGTGCTGAAAAAGACCGGCTCGTCGATGGACAACGTCGTCAAGTGCACCGTCTTCATGGCCGACATGAAGGAATGGCCGGCGATGAACGAGATCTACGCGACGTACTTTCGCCTTCATTTGCCGGCGCGCAGCGCGTTCGGCGCAACCGGTCTCGCGCTCAACGCGCGCGTCGAGATCGAATGCATCGCGACGGTGGGATGACTCAGCTCGAGTAGTAGGCGGCGTTCTCGTCGATGTAGCCGCCTGTCAGGTCGCAGCCGAACGCGGTCGCCGCGGCGTCGCCGAGTCCGAGCGCTACCTCGAGATCGACGACCTCTGACGCGAGCGTCGCGCGGACTGCCGCTTCGTCGAAGTCGAGTCGTTGGCCGTCGCGTACGACCGCGGTGCCGTTGATCCACGCGTCGGTGGAGCGCGCGTCGATTCGGCAGTTGAAGCATTTGCCGATTGCCATGAGCAGCCGGCCGACGTTTGGATCCGCGCCGTGGACCATCGTCTTGACGAGTGGCGAGTTGACGAGCGACTTCGCGACGCCGCGGGCGTCGTCCTCACTCGCCGCGCCGCGAACGATGGCGCGAATGAGATGGCTCGCCCCTTCACCGTCGCGCGCGAGGACCTCCGACATGCGAATCGACCCCGCGGTGAGCGCCGCGGCGAACTCCGTTTCGTCGACTGGGCCGGCCAACCCGTTGGCCAACAACGCGCAAGTGTCCGAGGTGCTCGTGTCGGTGTCGACCGACAACATGTTGAACGAGACGTGGACCGCCGCGCGCAGCAGGCGATCGAGTGTCGCACTGTCGAACGCGGCGTCGGTGAAGATGTAGGCGAGCATGGTCGCCATGTTCGGCTCGATCATGCCGGAGCCCTTCGCGACCCAAGTGATCGTCGCGTCGCCAACGCTCACCGAAAGCGCTTTGGGATGTGTGTCGGTCGTCATGATGCCCTCGGCGCCGACGAGCGGATTCGTCTGCAGGTCGCGGGACATTCCTTCGAGTCCGCGCTCGATCAGCTCGATCGGCAGCTGGACGCCGATCACACCTGTCGAGCTCACGAGGACGCGGTCTGCCGTGGTGCCGACTTCACTGGCGGCCGCGGCCGCCATACGGCGCGCATTCTCGATCCCGCGCGATCCGGTCGCGACATTGCTGCACTTGCTATTCGCCACGATCGCTCGCAGCCGTCCGCCAACGATCGTCTCTCTTCCCAGCACAACCGGAGCGCCGGGGAAATGGTTGCGCGTGAACACGGCGGCTGCGACGGCGTCGACGTCGCTGACGAATAACGCGAGGTCTTTCGCCTTCGGCTTGAGGCCGCAGTTGCGGCTGGCGCAACGGAAACCGCGCGGGAATTGTGGGGAGTCGTGGAACTGCATCGCCTTGTGCCGAATGCTTGGCAAATACCCGCTACGATTGGCGGGACGGAGCGGATAAGATAGAGGGGTATGTAATCAGCTCGCCACCAAACCACTGCGCTCGCTCGAGGCATGCTCATGCTAACGAATCATTTCGTCGCCGAATACCGCCGCTATCGCGCCCTTGGCGAGAAGGCGATGGCCCAGGTCTCCGACGACGCGCTCAACCGCGTTCCGGCCCCCGACGCTAATTCCATTGCCATCATCGTTCGCCACATTGGCGGCAACCTCGCGTCGCGGTTCACCGACTTTCTCACGAGCGACGGGGAGAAGCCCTGGCGCAATCGCGACGGAGAATTCGACGACGGCCCATTCACGCGCGCGCAGGTCGACGAGGCGTGGAAGAAGGGCTGGGAGGTCGTGGAGCGTGAGGTGGGCAAGGTGACCGACGACGACCTCGGACGAACGATCCAGATTCGCGGCGTCGATCTCACGGTTCACGAAGCGCTCTGTCGGTCCATCGCGCACACGGCGATGCACGTCGGTCAGATCATCCTCCTCGCCCGAATGTACGCGTCGGCCGAGTGGACAACGCTCAGCATCCCGAAAGGGAAGTCGCAAGAATACAATCGGAATCCGTCGCTCGAGAAATCTCCCGCGCGGTGACCATTGTAGTCGAAGCCGCCGTCGAGTCGCTCGACGACGCGTTGGCCGCCGTCGACGGCGGCGCCGACCGGCTGGAACTGTGCGCGAACCTTTCCGTTGGCGGGACAACTCCCGACCAGAGATTGATTGCCGCCGTCTTGGCTCGCGTCACCACGCCCGTTTTCTCGATGATCCGTCCGCGCGGCGGCTCATTCGTGTACACCGATAGCGAGATCGCCCAGATGCGCCGCGACATCGAGATGTCGCTCGACCTGGGCGTGGCCGGCGTCGTGCTCGGCGTGCTCGATGCCGCGAATCACGTGGATGTGACGCGCACGCAATCACTGGTCGGCGTCGCTGGCGCACGACGCGTGACGTTTCATCGAGCATTCGATCGAACGCCCGATTTATTCGCCGCCGCCGACACGCTGATCTCGCTCGGCGTGTCGCGCGTTCTCACATCGGGCGGCGCCGCGACCGCGAGTGAGGGCGTCGAGACGCTGGCGTTGCTGGTCGAGCGCGGCGCAGGACAACTCGGCATTCTCGCCGGCGGTGGCGTCCGCGCAAACAACGTTCGCGACATCGTGCACCGCAGCGGCGTTCACGAAGTGCACGCGCGATGTGAACGCGATGCCGGACGAATTCGCGCGATCAAGAATGCCCTGTCATCCTGAGGAGCGCACCTCATCCCCCGTCATCCTGAGGCATGCCCTGAGGAGCGCACGCGACGAAGGAAGCGCAGCGACGAAGGATCCGCTGTTAGCACTGTCGTAACGTGACAGCAGATCCTTCGCTGCGCTCAGGATGACACGGAAGGAACCCCTCTGCGGTCCTCCGCGCTCTCTGTGTCCTCTGTGTCCTCTGTGGTCATTTACCGCGGCCAGCGATTGTTTGAGCGATTGATGTCCGGCAACGCATGTCGCGGATCGACTTCGACCGCGCGCACCGCCTTCGTCCCGACAACGCGGTAGACGAATCGCTCTCCGAGATTCCACATTTCGACCGGCAGCCTGACCGTCGACGCGCTGCCGTCCTCGAAGTTGATCGATAGCTCGGCCGGCATGACCATCGTGCCGCGGTTGTGAAGGTGGACGCTCGTCACGCCGTCTGCGCCGCGCGATATGGAGTCGACCGCCTGATCGAGTCGCGCCGTCGTGAAGATCCAGTCGCGCCAGAACCAGTCGAGCTCCATGCCCGATTGATCGCGCATCAGACGGAAGAAATCCGACGGCGTCGGATGCTTGAACGCCCAAGTCCGAATGTATTCGCGAAACGCCGCGTCAAACCGGTCTTTGCCGAGGACTTCGTAACGGAGCATCTGCATCATGAGCGCCGGCTTCTGGTAACCGCCCCAGAAGAGATCGCGCACTTCGACCGGTTTCTCGATCAGTGGTTGCTCGTTACCCGGCACGGCGTGATCAGGGTACAGGTGCAGCGGATGGACCTCGATCGTGTCGCCATATGGCGAGCCGGCGAAATATTTCGCTGCGTTCGCCAGATCGATGAAGGTGTTGAAGCCCTCGTCCATCCATGGATAGAGGCGTTCGTTCGACCCGACGATCATCGGGAACCACTCATGGCCGAACTCGTGAGCGATCACCCACTGCTGATCCTCGCGCGTCGGGCTGTTGGGCGTGAAGGTCAGCATCGGATACTCCATCCCCTCGACCGGACCTTCGACCGTCGTGGCGTGCGAGTAGGGGTAGCGGAACCATTGCTCCGAGTAATACTTGATCGCCTCGCGACCCATCCGATTGACTTCGCCCCATTTGTCCGCCTTCGGACGATACAGATCCTCGATGAGAATGCCATCATAACCACTCGCGTCCCACCGCATGCCGGGACCAGCCGCGAAGGCGAAATCGCGGACGTTGTGCGCTGTGAAATGCCAGGGGCTTGCGGTCGCCGGACGCGTCTTCGCCACGTTGCCCGCCTCGTCGGCGCGAATAATCGCGATCGCGGTGTCGGAGTGTTTCGCCAGGGCCAGTCGTTGGCGTTGCGTTGCGGTCAGCACCTGCTCCGGATTCTGTAGCTCGCCCGTCGCGACGACGATGTCTTCATTCGGAACAGTGAGCGTGACATCGAAGTCGCCGTACTCCAGGTAGAACTCGCCGGCGCCAATGTAGGGTTCGTGGTTCCATCCTTTCACGTCGTCGTAGACGGCGAGCCGCGGGTACCACTGCGCCATCTCGTACAGCGGACCGTCGTGGCCCATGCGTCCGCCACCTTGCGCGGGAACGTTGAAGTGCCACGTGGCATCCATATCGAGCGCGGCGCCGCTCGCGAGCGGCGTTGTCAGATCGACACGGAGCGTGGTGCCAAAGCGCGTGCGCTTCGCGTCGTGTCCCGCGATCTGCAGCGCTTCGAGCCTGGGTGCGCTATTGAACCCCTGACACGAAAAGTCGAAGCTCGTCCCGAGAAAGACGAGCGGCGGTTGATTCAGCTGATTGGTAACGCTATTCGGCTCGCACAGG
>Ga0070708_100000010_pt1 | contig 137980 bp, 113 predicted proteins | sample KBSK5503metaG_FD_65469 | JGI IMG/M metagenome (GOLD analysis project Ga0070708, IMG submission 65469) | Corn, switchgrass and miscanthus rhizosphere microbial communities from Kellogg Biological Station, Michigan, USA - KBS K5-50-3 metaG | ecosystem: Host-associated > Plants > Roots >... | reverse complement strand
CAAGGAGCGTGCGCGAGTCCCAACCTCCAGAGATCATTATCGACGTGGGATGACCGACGTCGACGGCATCGCCCAACCGCGACCAAGCTTCCCCAAGTTTCCGATGTGGATCTCCGTTGTCGCGATCGGAGCCGGTCCACAACCGGCTTCGCTCGATCACGGTCAAGCGATCTTCGCCGGCATCGTACAGCAGCGACTGGCCAGGCTGGAGTCGATGGACCCCTCGCCAGAGGCTTCGGTCCGACTGGAACGACGCGTCGCGAAGGAATTCTACGAGCCCGACACCGTCAACCGCCGGTTGTAGCACCGATGCGATGACTGCCATCCTATTCGCGAATAGGAACCCCGCGCCAACCCGATGAGCATAGTAGAGAGGAAAGGCACCAGTCCACTCGGTCGCTATCGCGAGTTGTCTCCTTTCTTCACTCCACACCGCAATGTTACCGCGGCACGCCGACGCGAGCTCGATGCCGCGCTCGTCGATTGTCCAGAGCGGTTTGTCCGCCGACGCGAGCCGCGCGTAAATCGATACTTCTCCGTCGGCCAGCACGATGCGTTCCGATTCTCGCGCGATGCATCTCGCCGGGCTGTGTGAGTGCGCTCCGATCGTCGCCGTAGCGGTTGTCTCAATGTCGCAGCGGCCCCAGGGCGCGGCGAAGATGCCGGCGCAACGGCTGCGGAGCTCGGACGTCATGCCAACGACCCCGAACATGCCAGGCATCAGCGGTTCACCCTGCAGACGCTACGGGGCAACGACTGCCCGCCACGACCGAACGTCCCGGGACCCTCCGACGGACGAAAACCTCGCCTTGAGACGCATGAACGGTCGCTCAACTACGTAGTACGAGAGGGACGCGAGGAGGATGGACGACGCGATCGCGATTCCCGTCCGCAACGCAACTGGTCCAACAGGGACAAGTTTCCGAGCCGAGCCATAACCCCAAATGTGATAGAGGTACAACGGGTACGAGATGGCCCCAAGATAACGCGCGACTGGACGGTCAAGCCAACGCCAGAGTGGGCTCTCGTGCAGCAGCAGTATTTGAGCGATCAACACGGCAAGCAGCGTCGCATCGACGGTAAAGCCTATCGAGTAATGGTATGCCTGACTGCCGGTCATTCGCGAAACCAAGAGCAGGGTCACGGTGATCAACGGCAATAAACTCGATCGGCTAGCCATCTCGCACGCTTTCCGAAACCGAGTCATTCGACTCGCAAACGCCAACAAGCATCCAGCCGCGAGTATGTCGGCCCGGGTATCGAACGCATTGTAAACGTAGGCCGCGTCGGCTCGCCCAGTCAGAAAGAGGAACGACCGCCACGTGGCGAACAGCGCGACCAGTCCGCAGAGAATCCCCACCGCCTGCCGAGTTGGCCGGCGCACGATCAACAAGAACAGCGCCGGCCACAGCAAGTAGAACTGCTCTTCGATGGCTAGGGACCACGCATGTGCGATCGATGTCGACGGATGCCCATGCAGCGCGTTGTAGTAATTCATCAAGTACGCGAGCCCTGGGAACACGAGCTCACGAACCCGCGGATCCCCGCGAAGATAGTCAAATCCCAGGCTCACGCATAGGAACACGTAGTATGCTGGAAAGATTCGAAGCACGCGCCGCATGTAAAAATCGCGGAGCGAGACATTGCCCGAACGATCAAACTCCTTCAGCAGAAGCCAGGTGATCAGGAATCCGCTGAGGACGAAGAACGCGCTCACGCCGAGATCGCCGGGTACGGCAGAAAAACCAAAGTGGTACGCCATCACAACAAAGACAGCGCACGCGCGAAGTCCGTCGAGAGCTGGCAGATGCCGGCCGGCGAGCAGGTGTTTCAGTCGAAGCGAATCTGAGTCGGCCCGGAGAGTCACGGATGCAGTCGGCGGCGTCGAGGGCTCTTTGGAAACGAATAGGCAAAATACACACGCCATCACGCGCGATTCTTCCGTCTCCCGTCGTGAGTATGGTTTCATGGCCGCCCACTCGCAAGGTGATTCGCCCTGGCGCCGGTGATACGCCTCGCTCCCGAATTGTGATGTACGCTGCTGCGGCGAACTGACCATATCGTTTCTTTGCACGCGCCAATCCCGGAGCGTTTTCGTCGCATGAATGACTCAAGCATCAGACTTTCGGATCTGCCGAGGTCGCACAAGATGACCGGTCACGCCAACGCGGCGAACATGTTACCGACACATTCGCCGGAGACAGCGACGGGCTGGCTGGGATTACAGAAAACTAAAGCGCGCAACCGATCGGCACGTTCGATTCCACGCAGAGTGGATCGCGACAAAGGCAAACCTGGAGAAATCCAGGGACGCAGAGCTACGAGGCTGAATTGCGCGCGAGCGCAACACGCCAGTCGGGCCGCCGAACGAACCCATTCTGAGGAATTTGATGCAGAGCTCGCGAAGAGGCAGCGTTGCGTTAGTGGTATTTCTTTCAGTCACCGCATGTGACTCGAGCATTACTCCCACCTTCACCGACCATCCGACAGCGATCGCCCACGTATCGGTCAACACAAAGGCAGTCTCCCTGGTCGTGGGTCAGGCGCGGCAGCTTTCCATTTCCGGATCGCCCTCCCAAGCGACATGGCAGGGCGACAATCCCGGCGTCGCGTCTGTGTCTCCGGCCGGCTTGGTATCGGCCCGGGCTCCAGGGATCGCGCACGCCATAGTTCGAGCACAAACGGCCTCAGACACAGCTACGATCACCGTTCGCGGTCCGATCGCGCGCGTGCAACTCGCCAGAGACTCGATCAACCTCGCCACGAAGCAAACGTCGACACTCTCGTTCAGCGCCTTCGACGCGCTCGATTCATTGATCGACAAGACGAGTATCGCCGAGTCGGAAATTCGTTGGACATCCTCTCTGCCGTCGATCGCGACAGTGGATTCGCTCGGGCTCGTGTCGGCGTCGACATTGGGTCGGGCCGAAATTGTGCTTGACATTGACGGCAAGGCGGATACGGCGATCGTCAATGTCGTACCGGTTGCCGTCGCGAGAGTGGTGCTAAACGTGCCGAGTCAGTTCGGCTTGGCTGCGGGTTCAAGCTTCCAAATCTCCGCTGTCGCGAAAGACACGGCGGGCAACGACTTGCCGGGTCGAGCATTCACGTGGACAAGCTCAGATGCGAATGTGGTCTCGACGTCATCGGCTGGCGTCGTGACCGGCATAAACCCCGGCTCTGCGCAGATCAAGGTTATCAGTGAAGGACAATCCGCTAGCGCCGACGTCATTGTCGGACCGCGAGCTGTCGCTGCCGTTACGGTGTCTCTCATGGCAGGAACCATCGACACAGGCAGTGTCACGCAGGCGATTGCCGTCGCGCGCGACGCGACCGGCAAACTGCTCACCGGTCGAGACGTTGTATGGTCGAGTGACAACACAACCGCCGCTACAATCTCGAGCCTAGGCTCGGTAAGAGGCGTCAGCGTAGGTATCGCCACTATTAGCGCCACGGTAGATGGCGTGTCCGGGTCGGCAAAGGTCAACGTTGTGTCGCCCGGCAACCCCACGCCGGTACCGATCGCCACAATCACAGCTACCGTTACGCCCTCGAACTTGACGGTTGGACAAACGGCTCAAGGAACCGCAGTTCCGCGCGACTCAGCGGGAAACCCCCTAACAGGTCGCTCGATCCTTTGGACCAGCTCGAACGCCAACATCGCCCGCGTGTCGGGATCAGGGTTAATTACTGCGCTCGCCGCTGGTACCGCGACGATCTCGGCGTCCAGCGAGGGAAGGCTTGGTACGGCGAGCGTCAGTGTCGTTTCGTCGCCCGCAACGTCGCCGGGGAGTGTCACAAGTCTCGGCGTCTCGCTTGGTGCGTCAACCGTTGTGGTCGGGCAAACCACTCAGGCAACGGCTACGGCACGTGACGCCGTTGGGACTGTCGTGCCTGGTCAAGCATTTACCTGGAGCAGCTCCGATCCGGGCATTGCGACTGTTTCACCTTCCGGAACGGTTTCCACGATTGCCAATGGAACGGTCACAATTTCGGCGTCGACTCAAGGCGTAACGGGCAATGCCGTCATGACGGTCGTTAGTGCCCCTCCGCCAGTGACCGGAACGCTGGCTTCCCACGATTTCGAGGACGGCACGCTTGGACCGTATTGGAATCCCTGGGGCACGGGGATCGATGTCATCGACGATCCCACAGGTGGCGGCCATGGAAAGGTCGCACGCTTTCACTACGCAGCCGCATCAGCAGACGACAACAAAGCCCTTGGTCCTAAGAACGCCTTCAGCGTCGGCCTTGGCGATTCTGTCTGGTTCCGCGGGGACTTCTTTCTTCCGGCGGACGTGAACGACCAACCGGTCGTTTCCATGCGAAAGCTCAACTACTGGGGTTCACTCAACGACGGACATCACTTTCCCGAACAATTCGGCATGGTGCTTACTCTGCAAGGGTCAGAGTTGGAGGTGTCAAATACGGCTGTTGGTCCAAGCAACCTTCCCACCGATTACACGTACACTTCTGCGTTCATCACCAAAGGGCAGTGGCATCGGCTAGAGATTCAGCTGAAAGTCAACTCCAGTTTTGCGGCAAGGGATGGGATTCTCCGGATATGGCTCGACGGAGGCCTCATCTACGACCGTACAGATGAACGCTGGACGGATCCGCTCTGGACCGAAGACCCAAGCACCTACAAATGGGAGGCATGGGGAATGGGCTACCAGATGCAGTCCCAAACGCCGTATGACGAATATCGCTACTGGGACAACATGACATTCTCCAAAACACGAGCGCAGCCATAGAGAGGAACGGTCACGGCTGACGCGGGCATAAGCGAACCCTTCCCGATCGTTCGGCACGCACTCCGGCAGCCCAAAAGCCTTGAATCGGCCGTCTTCGTCTCCCACCTTGTCGCGTCCCGCAGATGCGAAGCGCTCCGCCGCGCGTCGATCGCCAAGACATCAGCGCCGTGCGGACGCCGCAGCACCAAGATGAGGGGAAGAATGAAGATTGGAGTGGTGACCGACTACTATCCCGCAGACTACAAGCCGTACTACGATGCGCAATTCGCCCAATTCGTCCGCGACGGCCACGAGATTACGATCATGGCGCTTGACACGCTCGGGAGCGCCAGCAAGGCGGTGCGTGACTATCGCCTCGCAGAGAAGACACGTCCCTATCCACGAAGTTTGCGTGACGTACCACGCCAGGTGTTGCGAGTGGTCAGACAGCTGGCGAGACGACCACGCTACTGCGCGCGAACCGCGCGAGTCGCGCTCAGACTCGGCGGCTCGATTCGATCTCGAGTAGCCGATTGGGTTCGCATGTTGTGTTTGCCGGATGATGAGCAGGACTTCTGGCTCATTCAGAACCTGCCGGCGGGCGTAATGTTCCCATGGCTGCGACGGGTGTATCCGACGACGCCGATCGCTTTGTATTTCCATGGCGGGGAAATCCCGAGATTTCAGCGCGAGCTCTCGGCTGTCCGCGTCACCGCGCTCCTCGACCAGTGCACGGTGGTGTTCACGAACACGAATGCCTCGAAGAGCCAGATCGTCGACCGCGGCTGTGATTCAACTAAGGTCGCTGTGCTTCCAGTCGGTTTCGATTTGCAGGCGTTCGCCGAGGGCTCTTCGCGAGCTTACCGACCGGACGGACTGCTCCGACTGGTGACTGCGGGTCGTCTCAGCGAAGAGAAAGGCGTCCACATCGCTCTTGAAGCGGTTCGCGACCTCGTGCATTCTGGCATGTCATTTCTTCGCTTCACCATTATTGGCGATGGCTACGTCCGGACCCAGCTCGAGCACTTTGTCGACGAGAACAGCCTGCGCAATCATGTGAAATTCCTCGGGGTCTTGTCGTGGGAAGCGACGGTGAGGGAGTTCGAGGCCGCCGACGTATTGCTCCTACCCAGTATCCCAGTTGGGCGATGGGTGGAGACGCAAGCGTGCGTTGTTCAGGAGGCCTTGCTCGTTCGGACACCGACAATAACGAGCGCGATCGGAGGTGTCGTCGAATCGATTCCCGAAAATATGAGGCAATTCTCGTTGCCGCCGGGAGATCCGCTGGCGTTGGCCGGCGCCATCAGATCGCTTGCGCTGTTGACGCCCGACGAGTTGAGCGCTCTCGGGTCCGCAGGACGAAACTGGGCCGAAGCGCGCTACGATATCAAGACGCTGAACGCCCGACTTATCGAGATTGCGACCGGAACGGTCCGCGAACTCCGTGCTGATGATCCGCACGGCACGGCGTCTTCGACCGATTAATCGCCCGGGAAGACGGCAACAGCCTGCGCGAGATCGTTTCGTCGAGACAAAACCAAGTCGGTCTGCCTCAGGATTGGTCCGTTCAATGGCCGGAGAATCACTGAGTGTAAGCCGCCGATATACGCGTCAGCGGAATAATCATTAGTAAGCTCATAAGCGCAAAAGCCCAGGCGTTGGAAACGCGCAAGCAAATCGACGACGCTCTCTCCACTGGTCGACACCGAAGCCGGATTGAACTCAACGATTATGTCGGTGTCGTGCGCGAGTTGATCGATGCTTGGCAGCACGCCCGCCAATACATCGGCCTCCGCGCCTTCGACGTCGATCTTGATTACCTTCGCCCGTTGTAGCTCATCTGGTGTCACCAGCTCCCCTAACGGTGCCGCAGCCACCGATCCCTCGACGACCGACCCCTTGCGTTCAACAATTGAGGTGAGCCCGCTGTTGTAGTCCTCACCTGAATAGATGTTCACAGTACCTGATGCGCCGGACGCGGCCATGTTGATCGCACGAATGTTCGTGGCGCCGTTCCGCGCAATATTGTCCGACAAGGCTCGGAACGTGCGAGGAGACGCCTCAACCGCAACAATTCGCCCTAATGGCCCAACGATTCGGGCCGCGAGCAGCGAGAAGTATCCAATATTAGCACCGACATCGATCACAAGATCGCCGGGCTTCAGCCGACGCTCAAGGAAGCGCGTGAGGTTTGGCTCCCAGACGCCAAAGTACATCACATAGCATTGAATCACGTCTCGAGACGAACAGAGAAGGCGAACCCCGTGAGTTGTCCGAACAACGCGTCGAAAATCGCGCCAGTTCGCGTATGCAGAGCACAACCTCCAAATGGCGCGCTTTCCTAGGCGCGTTGGTGCGAAACGAATGTACGGCCTCCCGATCATGATGATCAGCGCCGCAATGACATGATGTAACCAGTTTCGTGTGACTCCGGCCGCTTTGATTGGACTTGGCATGGTGAATCAAACTGGACTTGAGGTTGGACCAGACGGGTCTCGCGTACGGGGAAGCGATCGTCAGGCCAGAGGCGACGACGTCTCGCAGCGAAACGTGCCGTGATCGGCATCACAGCGTTTTGCAAGAACGGTCCTCGACACATGCGACGTGGTAGTTTGCTGGAGCTAACGCGCTGCGAGCAGGAGATTTATCCACGACCGATCGCGTGCCAGGAAATCAACCCACTACCAGTCAGCACGCGCGGTCCTAAAGTACAGCAATAGTAGTGACGATCCTTAACCAAGAATCGTCGATGAACTGACAGCAGACACTGCTGTTTCCGTACGCATCACGCTCTAACAGAGCGGAATGCGATAAAGGCAAACCTGGGGAAATCCAGGGACGCAAAGCTACGAGGCTAACGCCCAAACCATCGGGTTACGCCAGTCGAGCCGCCGAACAATCCATCTGTGGGGAACGTGATGCTTCGACTTCAGAGGCCTCATCGCTCGGTGGTTATCCTCCTCGGTCTTTCATTCGCAGTAGCTCTCGGCTGTGGCGACGGCGCCGGATCAGACGCAAGTGTACATGGCGCGGTGACTGGAGTTGGCGACGGGCGTACGAGTTCGATACAGGTTTCGCCGTCGAGCGTGATGGTTGAGGAAGGCGCGATTGCGCCGCTGAGCTGTACCGCCTTGGACTCTCGCGGGGTTGTGGTCAGCACTTCGCGCGCATGGACAGTCACAGACCCCGCCGTCGCCACAGTCGCCGCAAATGGCGCGGTCGCGGCGCAGCACGCCGGCACCACCGTGGCAAGCTGCACGGTCGACGGAAAGACCGCGACGGCGACTATCACGGTAACAGCGTCACCGGTTGCGTTTCTCGAGGTGACTCCCGGTGCCGGCATATTGCTTGTCGGCAAATCACTGCAGCTCGTCGGAACCCCGCTCGACTCGAATGGCGCCGTGGTGAGTGATCACCGCGTTCAATGGACGAGTGCGGACTCGTCGATCGCGACTGTTTCCGCGTCGGGAGCAGTCGTTGGTCATATCGAGGGAACGGCAAACGTCATCGCCGTGAGCGGCGGAAAGGCCGCGTTCGCGAAGATCAACGTGGCGAAGCAGCCCCCCGCGCCGGTCGGATCGATCTCGATTCGGCTTGACGATGCGACGCTCAACGTCGGCCAACTCGCGCATGCGTCGGCCGCTACGACGGACGTCAATGGTCAGGTCGTGACCGGCCGCGCCATCACCTGGTCGGTTGACAATCCGTCGGTGATCTCGTCAGTCTCGACGGCGGAAAACAAAGCGAATGTCACCGGCCGCGGACAAGGCACCGCGGTTCTTACAGCCACATCCGAAGGGCAGTCTGCCAGTGTCACAGTTACGGTCGCGATGGCGCCCGTTCAGACGGTGGTGGTCAACCTCGCTGCCACGAGCATGCTTCAAGGTCAAACCACTCAGGCAACCGCGCAGCTGACTGACGCCCTCGGCAACGTCCTTACCGGACGCACGGTCACCTGGTCGTCGATAGATCCGTCGATCGCGACGGTCTCACCAGTGGGAGTCGTGACTGCGGTTGCTCCCGGGGCTGTGATCATTCGCGCGACATCGGAAGGACAGACGGGCGATGCCACTGAGACCGTTGGCACAGCGCCGGTGGCCACTGTAACCGTAAATCTCGCTGCCACGACCATCGCTCCAGGGCAGACCACTCAAGCGACCGCGGTCGCGCGCGACGCGAATGGTAACGTGCTTACGGGACGATCGATCTCTTGGTCGTCGCTCAATACAAGCGTTGCCACGATCTCCACAACGTCAGGTGTCGTGACGGCCGTCGCCGGTGGCACCGCGACGATCCAAGCAATTGTTGAGACAAAGATCGGTACTACCACGGTTACAGTGTCGGGCAACGTTCCGGTTGCCGCCGTCACCGTAAGCTTGTTGGCGACGAATTTGGCGCCCGGTCAGACGACGCAAGCATCAGCCGTCGCTCGCGACGCGAACGGCAACGTGTTGACGGGACGTGTGGTGACGTGGAGTGCTGTCAGCCCAAGCGTTGCCACCGTGTCGCCCTCTGGGCTGGTAACCGCCTTCGCGGCCGGATCGGCGACCATTCGTGCGACGGTTGAGACCAAGATCGGGGATGGTAGCTTGACAGTCACCGCGCCAGTCGCGGCGACCACTGCGGCAGTTGTGGCGACCGTTGATTCGTCTACGCTGGCGCCAGGGCATTCATCGCAGGGCCACGCTGTCGCCAAGGATGCACAGGGTAACGTGCTCACTGGCAAGACGGCGAGCTGGACATCGAATAACACGGCTATCGCCACGGTGGCGGCAACGACCGGTGTGGTCACGGCGGTGAGTGCCGGTTCGGCGGTGCTTCAAGCGACGATCGATGGCGTGGCGGGCCAGGCGTCGGTAAATGTGACGGTGCCGTCTGTCATCACGGCGCCGGCGCCGACTAGCGGGACGTTGCCCTCGCACGACTTCGAGGACGGCACCTTTGGACCGTACTGGAATCCGTGGGGGACCGGGATTGATGTCATCGCCGATCCGACGGGTGGCGGCCACGGGAAGGTTGCCCGTATGCACTATGCGGCGCTAAGTCAGGATGACAACAAGGCGCTTGGACCGAAGACCACATTCGGCATTGGCCTCGGCGACTCGGTCTGGTTCCGCGGGGACTTCTATCTTCCTGCGACGGTGAACGACCAGCCCGGCACGTCCATGCGTAAGCTCAACTACTGGGGATCGCTCAACGACGGTTACCACTTCAAAGAAAACTTCGCAATGGTTCTCACGTTGCAGGGCTCACAACTCGAAGTTACGAACTGGGCAAACGGGCCGAGCAACTTGCCATCCGACTACACGTACACACCAGCTTTCATCACGAAGGGACAATGGCACAGGCTCGACATTCAGTTGAAAGTGAATTCGACCTTCGCCGCGCAAGATGGCATCCTCCGAATATGGCTCGATGGCGCGATTGTCTACGACCGAACCAATATGCGCTGGACGGATCCGTTATGGACCGAAGACCCAACCACATATAAATGGGAAGCGTGGGGGATCGGGTACCAAATGCAATCGCCGAGTCCGTACGACGAGTACCGCTACTGGGACAACTTGACGTTTGCTAAGACGAGGGTTCCGTAAGAAGCGAGCAGGGAACCCGTTTGTGCTGGCGCGACGCTGCAGGGAGACCTGCGGCGTCGCGCTTGGTTCTTGTTGCAAGAATCCGCGACTAGCTTAGAGATCGAGCCGGAGACCTGCAGACGCCCGCGAGTCATCAATCCAGGGAACCACGTGTCATCGACTGACCATTCGGCAGCGATGGGAATGAATACGCCAGCAACAAAGCGCAACCCGGTCACAGCCGGGCTGGCCGTCGGGCGTCCTATTGGAGTCCGCGGTCCGGTCGTGGGTGGAACCCGATCCACACACGGGCACGCTCCGTCGCGTCTCTACGCGGTGCGAGCGAGGGAACTGTGGAACTTCATCAAGCGGCAACCGAAATCCTTCCTGTTCGTGTGTTTTTATCTCTTCATGGAATACGTGCGTCCGCAGCAGATCTGGACGTCCATCGCCGGGCCACCGTACTCCAAGTTCATCATTGGGTTTGCCGTCGTAGCGTTCGTGCTCGAGGGCAGGCCGCTGCGAATGAAGGTGCCCGAGATCATGCTCGGCGTGTTCACCGTAATAATACTGGCCTCGTCATTCTTGGCTGTCTCGCCGGCAGCTTCGTTCGACAATATCTCCGTCTATCTATCCTGGATTGTCGCGTATGTGCTGATCGCAAATACGGCGGACACCGAAGAGCGCTTTCTCGTCTTCACGCTGTCATTCATTCTATACAGCGCGAAGATGGCGCAGCACGGGGTCCGATCGTGGGCGTCTGACGGTTTTGCCTTTCGCAATTGGGGCATCAACGGAGCGCCCGGCTGGTTCTCCAATTCTGGTGAGTTCGCGTTGCAGATGTGCATCTTCTTGCCGATCGTCATTTACTTTTCGAGATCGCTCGGGCGTGACTGGCCTCGATGGAAGCGGTACGTTTTTTGGGCGATGCCAGGCGCAGCCGTTATCAGCATCGTTGGTTCGTCCTCTCGCGGCGCGCTCGTTGGACTAGCCGCTGTCGCTATTTGGATGCTCTTGAAGAGCCGTTACAAGTTCCGCGCGCTGATCGGAATCGCTGTGTTGGCGGCGTCGGTCTACTGGCTGCTCCCGCAACAACAGCTTGAACGTTTGCAGAATATGGGCGGTGACGAAACGTCGGTCTCTCGGACGACGCTCTGGGCCCATGGGCGGGAAATGCTGGACGAACACCCGACGCTGGGTATCGGTTACTTCAACTGGTCGCCGTATTCCCGCGTTCACTACGGCTCGGATTTGCTGCCGCACAACATCTTTGTTCAGGCCGGCGCCGAACTCGGTTACGTCGGGCTCGTTGCGTTCGTCGCTCTGATCTTCTTGACCTTCGCCATCAATTATCGCACGCGCCAATTGACGAAGCACCTGCCCGAGGGCGAGCGATTCATGTTTGAGATGGCGCACGGGCTTGATGCCGCACTCGTTGCCTTTCTTGCCTGCGGCTTTTTCGTGACGGTGCTTTTTTATCCGTTCTTCTGGATCAACCTCGCGATGTCGGTGGCGCTTTACAACGCGGCCGCGGCCGCAGGTGTGCCGGTCACCTTACCTCGGGGCCGCCGGATGGCCCAAGGCAGAACGGCAGTACCTAACCCACCCGTTCGGCGTGGCGCGCCGGTTCCTGTCCGATCGCCCGGTTAGACTCTCATGGCGTCAAGAAAACACCCCGTGCAGCGGCAATTTCGATGATGCGCGCTCGGACCGTTCTGCATTTGATCGAGACGGTCGGAATCGGCGGGGCCGAGCGAGTGCTTCTCGACTTGGTGCGAAACCTCGATCGCGAGCGCTGGCGATGCGCGGCGGTCGTTCCGTGCGACGGCTGGCTACGTCATCGGTTGCTCGAGGAAGGAATCGAAACGGTCATCCTGCAGGAGCGCGGTTCGTTCGACGTCGGCTTTCTAACTCGCGTCGCTGCGCTCGCGCGGAAGCTCGACGCAGACATCATTCATAGTCACCTCTTTGGTTCTGCGGTCCGAGCAGGTCTGGTCTCTCGCGCGTGCGGCATTCCAGCCCTGGGGACGATACATGGTCAAGTCGACTTCCACGCTAGAGAGAAGTACCTCGCGCTGAAGCTTGGCATTATCCGGGGCGGTATTCGGCACCTCGTGTTCGTCTCCGAGCCGCTGCGCCGAGCGTCGATGAAGTCCATCTGGTTTCGAGAAGACCTCACCAGCGTTATCCCCAACGGGGTCGACTCAACTTTGTTTGCACCGACTCAGGATGCCGCGCTCCGAACCGAATTCGGAGCCGCTGCTGACGATTTTCTCATCGGATGCGTTGGACGACTGCACCCCGTCAAGGGTCTTGAGACCTTCATTGAAGCAGCGGCTCTTCTAAAGGCGACAGACGTGGGCTACCGCTTTGTCATTGTCGGCGATGGCGACGAGGGTTATACGCGTGAGCTGGCCGCCTTGCGAGATCGGCTCGGACTTACCCATGACCTCACCTTTGCCGGATTTCGGTCGGATATTTACCGCGCGATGGCGGCGCTTGATGTCTATGCCCTCACCTCCCGAAGCGAAGGGTTTTCCCTGTCCACGATCGAGGCGATGGCGAGCGGCGTTCCGGTCGTGGCCACCCGATGCGGCGGGCCCGAGCAGATCCTCGAGGATGATCTGACGGGTCTTCTCGTCGAGAATGGATCAGCGACGGCGATCGCGGCAGCCATCGCGGGACTGCGCCTCGACCCTGTCGAACGACGCCGATTGGCCGATAACGCTCGGGCCGTCGTTCTCGAACGGTTTACGGTCGACGATCAAGTCCGCGCGTATGAACGGTTGTATGATCAGTTGTCGCCCGCCGGACGCCTTGAGGCACAGCCTCGCGCATGGCACGCCCACTGACGTCGCCGCGAAAACAGCGATGACATCAGTGAGCGTGGTTGTACCGACGTACAATCGAGCGGCGCTTCTTGACGAGACGCTGCGTTCGATTCTGGCGCAGACGGTGCTCCCAGCCGAGATCATTGTGGTGGATGATGGATCCACTGATGAAACGCCCGAGGTTTGCGCGCGCCAGCCGAAGCTCGTCCGCTACATCCATCAACAAAACAGCGGACTTCCGGCCGTGGCACGTAACCGCGGCATCGAGGAGTCGAAGGGCGAATGGGTCGCGCTGTGTGATTCCGATGACGTGTGGCATCCGAAGAAACTGGAAGTCGAGCTTGCGGTGCTCCGAGCCACCGGAATGCGTTGGGCGGTAACTGGGTTTGGCCTGATCGACCCGGATGGTGTTCGGATTCCGACTACTGGGCTTGGGTTCGAGCGCGAGTTTCCAGTTTTCCGACAGCTGCGCCGATCACCCCGCGAGCACTTTTCACATTGGCTAACGGAGACTCGGGTTGCAATGCCAACGGGGATGGTGGACGTATTCGTCGGCGATGCATTCGGAATGCTCTTTGAGGGCAACGTATGTCTGACGTCGTCCGCATTGATAGCTCGGGACTTGATCGCGCGCTCGGGACCATTCGACCCAGCATTTATTCGGGCCGAGGACACGGAATTCTTTCATCGCCTATCGGCGCACGCGCCCGTCAGCATCGTCATGCAGTCGCTGCTCGAATATCGGGTCGGCCACCCATCGGTTATGTCTGTACGAGATCTTTCGCCATTCATGCGATTCACGCTCGATAGCCTCGAGCGTACTGCACGACTGCGCCAAGAGATGACGGTGGCCGAGAGACGCGCACAGCGCCGCGGGCGCGAGCGATTGCGAATGAGTCTAGCGTACGAGCGGTTATCATCACTCGATCGAGCCGGGGCCCGCCGCGCGCTATTCGATGGCTGGCGAAGCCGAGAGCTTTTTTCGGCACGCGCAGTCGTGCTCTTGATGGCCAGCTTTGCGCCGCTATCTGTCCTAACGGCGTTGCACGCTGCGAAGCGCGGTTTACGCGCCGCGGTTCGCACGCGACTGGGCATCCGTCGTGACGCCCACCGAAACTCCTCCCGCGTGCGCAACGCGACGAACGAGCACGCGAGGGATGCTCGCGGCGTCACTCAAGACGGAGACGCTGGGTGATCCGCCGTGTGATGATCACTGACGGAGAACAGCGATCCGCCCTCGCCATTACTCGCTCGCTCGGCCGCGCCGGGCACCGTGTGATCATCTGCGCATTACGCGACTCTTCGCTCGCCGGAGCCTCACGCTACGCCGCTGACCGCGTTGTCGTTCCCAGCCCCCTCGACGACCCCACCGCATTCGCTGACGCGATCGGCTACGCGGTGCGTCGCTTCTCCGCTGACGTCCTGCTCCCGATATCCGAGGCGTCACTCCGCGCGATTCTGCCTCGCAGGGATCGGCTGCGTCCGTGCGTGATACCATTCGCTGCGGCCGAGACGTTCGCCGCCGTGTCCGACAAGTCGCGCGTCGTTGCCGCCGCCTCGCGTCTCGGGATCGACGTGCCGCGTCAGCGCGTTCTGCAGTCGAGTGCCGATGTCGCGGCAGCGATCGCCAACCTTCAGTTTCCTGTCGTCGTGAAGCCCGCGCGATCGGTCGCGGACGCCGGATCCAGTCGGCTCAAGTTCGGCGCGTCGCACGCGCGCGACCTTGCCGCGCTCAATAGAGTTATCAGCCAAATTCCGAGCGAGGCATACCCGATTCTCGTACAGGAACGCGTGGTCGGGGCAGGGGTCGGCGTTTTCCTCTTGCTATGGGACGGTGAGGTCCGCGCCGCCTTCGCGCACCGGCGCATACGCGAAAAGCCGCCGTCCGGCGGCGTGAGCGTATTATCGGAAAGCATCACGCTCGATCCCGAGCTGCTCGCCCGGTCCAATGCGTTGCTTCGCGACTTCAATTGGTGCGGTGTCGCAATGGTCGAGTACAAACTCGATGAGAGAACTGGCATCCCATATCTCATGGAGGTCAATGGGCGGTTCTGGGGGTCGCTCCAACTCGCGATCGACGCTGGTGTTGACTTCCCGACCATTCTCGTCGACGCGGCATGCGGCGCGCCCGCGCGCCCAGCGCCCAAATACAAAGTCGGCATCCGGCTGCGTTGGGAATGGGGCGATGTCGACAATCTCGCCGTGCGTCTCCGACGCTCACCGGCGCGGCTTGCGTTGCCGGACGGCGCGCCCGGCCGATTCCGAGGCGTGGTCGACTTCGCTCGCGCGTTTGCCCGGGGAACGCGCGGAGAAATACTACGTCGCGACGACCCGCGACCGTTTCTCCACGAAACGCTCAACTGGTTTCGTGGCCGATGACGCGATCGGCGCGCGCCATCGTCAAGAGCATCGCGGAGGGTACGCTCGTTCGAGGCGGTATCGCCTCACTGGGTCGGCGCCGACTCCGCGGAAGGGCGTTGGTCCTCGCGTACCACAACGTCGTGCCGACGGGTCAACGGCAAGCCGGTGAGGCGAGCCTCCAGCTTGCGCAGGCCGAGTTTGCGCGGCAGCTGGATCTGATCGCATTGACAAACGATGTCGTGCCATTGGAGTCCGTGATTGAGAACGCCGGCCAATCGGCGCGACCGCGCGTCGCGATCACGTTCGATGACGCGTACCACGGCGCGATCACCGCCGGCCTCGAAGAGTTGAACCGGCGCGCGATGCCGGCCACGGTGTTCGTCGCTCCCGGTCTCTTGGGTGGCAACACGTGGTGGGATCGGCTCGCCGACGCGAGCGGAGGCGTGATGCCCGACGAGGTTCGACGGCATGCGATCGAGAGCCTCCAAGGTGATCGCGACAGTGTACTCGCGTGGTTTTCATCGCACAGCGCGGCGTCGACTGATCCGACATCATTACCACGCATCGCGACCGAAAACGAACTTGCAACGGCATCTCGCCAGCCGGGGATCACGTTTGGATCACACACCTGGTCTCACCGAAACCTGAGCGCGCTGTCGCTCGAGGAACTGGAGTGCGAGTTAGCACCGTCGCTCGCTTGGCTTCGCGCTCGATTCAGCAACACCATCCCGTGGTTGAGTTACCCATACGGATTGAGCTCACCGGCTGTCGAAATCGAATCCGGACGAGCGAGATATCGGGGTGCGTTCCGCGTGAGTGGGGGTTGGATGGAAAGAGATCCAAAAAATCCGCACGCCCTACCGCGCCTGGGAATCCCAGCTGGGATTTCTCCTCACGGCTTCGCGCTGAGACTCGCCGGAATCGCATCGAATCGATGAAGCTCGTACACGTTCTCGCGCCTGCTGCTTTTGGTGGCCTCGAGCGGGTCGTCCACGCGCTCGCTACTGGTCAGCTGCACCGCGGCCACGATGTGCACGTCGTGATGCTGCTCGAACCGGACACCTCCGAACCATCGATCGCCGCGCAGCTTCGTGAAAGCGGTGTGCCCATCATCAGTGTGGTGCTGCCAGGTCGTGCGTATGGCACTCAGCTTCGGATCCTGCGAAAGCACTTGGTGCAGCTCGCTCCAGACGTGGTCCACACCCACGGATATCTACCGGACGTCTTGTCGACGCTGCTCATTCCACGGCTTGCTGCTCGCCGCGTGTCGACGGTTCATGGTTTCGTCGGTAATACTCGGCGCGGGCGTTTGTACGAGTGGATGCAGTGTCGCACGTATCGATGGGTCGACGCTGTTGCCGTCTCTCACAAACTGGCGAAGGATCTTGTTCACCGTGGGGTGCCCGAGGCCCGCGTTCATGTCATCGCCAACGCCGCCGTTGGGATCAACAACGCGCTGAGCCCCGAAGCCGCTCGGGAACGTCTCAGCATTCCCGCCGGCGTCTTCAGCATCGGTTGGATTGGCCGCGTGAGTCGCGAGAAAGGATTGGACGTTCTGATCGACGCTCTCCCGGCCATCAGCGACCTGCGCGCCCATGTCACTGTGATCGGCGACGGGACCGAACGAGCCGGGTTGAGCGAGAAGGCCGGCCGCGTCACCGATGCCACGCACGTATCGTGGGCGGGAGTCATCGCCGACGCCGCACGCCTCCTCCGAGCGTTCGATGTGCTGGTGATCAGCTCGCGCACAGAAGGCATCCCGATGACGCTGCTCGAAGCCATGGCTGCACGCGTTCCAATCGTGGCGACGGCGGTTGGTGGAATCCCCGAAGTTGTCACCCAAGCCGAGGCGGTCCTCGTTCCATCGGAGAGACCGGGCGACCTGGCCAACGCGATTCGCTTCGTCCACGACGATCGCGCGGCGGCGAGCGAACGCGGCGAGCGGGCGGCCGTTAGGTTGGCAACTGCATTCTCGACGGAGAATTGGTTGGGTCAATACGATCAGTTGTACGCGGCGCTCGTCGCGGCATCACCCGACACGCGCCGATGACGGGGATAACTGACATGGGGACGTCGGGACCTCTCGTCTCGGTTGTGATCATCGCATACAACTGCGCCGAGTATGTCGGCCACGCGATTCAAAGCGTCCTCGAACAAACCTGGACGCGGCTCGAGGTGATCGTTGTAGACGACGGCTCGACCGATGCCACTCACGCCGTCGTCCAGGGCTTTTCAGATCCCCGCGTGAAATACGTTCGACAGGAGAACAAAGGCGTGCCCGCGGCTCGCAATGAAGGCGTCAGGCACGCGAGTGGCGAATTCATTGCCTTCCTCGACTGCGACGACTGGTGGCTCCCGGCCAAGGTTGAGAAGCAGATCGCGCGCATGGCGGGTCACCCGGAAATCGGACTCGTCTACTCCTGGGCGATTCGAATCGATACGTCGGGTACCGAGGGCGATCGATTTGATTCGGTGGTTGAGGGGCGCGCCCTCGATCGTCTTCTCCTTGGGAATTGCATAGCAGGAAGCGCCTCGTCGGGCATGATCAGCCGCCGGGCGATGGAAACAGTGGGTCCCTTTGACGAGTCGCTTCGCTTCGCCGAGGACTGGGAGTATTGGATTCGCGTCGCATCTCAATTCGCGGTCGCGTGTGTCCCCGATTTTGACGTCCGCCTTCTGGACCGCCCAGGAAGCCTGGGGAAGAATGCTCAAGCCGTTCGGCATCACAGCCTCGAGTTCATGCATCGGACGCTCGATCGGTACGCGGCAACACGGCCCTGGTTTCGTCGCGTTGCTCTGGCTCAGGTCCACTACGTCGCGAGCTACAATCTCTGGGCTTCAGGGGAGATTTGGGCCGCGCGAAGAGAGTTGCTCTGGTCGCTCGCCTACAATCCGCTCTACCTGACATACTACAAGCGCATGGTTCGCCTGTTTTTCCCGAAACGCCAAAGGTTGTCATCGTGAGGAGCGTAGCTCTGTTGTGATCCTGAGGAGCGAAGCGATGAAGAGTCGGCTGGCTAGTAACGCGATGCCCAACAGCAGATCCTTCGCTTCGCTCAGGATGACACCGCCCTTCGCTCAGGATGACGCGGCTCTTTGCACAGGACGACACCTGGTCGAGACAATGGATGACTTTGATCGCTGAAGTTCTAGTGGCCCTGCCGATCGTACTTGCGGTGTATTCGTATGCGGCGTATCCCGCCGCATTGTGGTTGCTCGCGCGGCGACGGGCCAACGCGTTGGTCACCGGTCAAGCCGACTATCAGCCGTCGATCAGCGTCGTCGTGCCGGCGTACAACGAAGAAACACAGATCGGCGGCGCCATCGAGGCGCTGCTCGCACAGGACTATCCGCATGACAAGATGCAGATCCTCATCTTGTCAGACGCGTCGACCGATGCGACCGACCGAATCGTCTCGAGCTACGCCGACCGCGGCGTCGAGCTGATGCGGATGCCGAAGCGAAGCGGCAAGACGGCGATGGAGAACGCCGCCTGCCGGCTCTTGCGTGGCGATGTCGTCGTCAACTCCGATGCGTCGATTCGACTGCACCCCACTACCACGCGCAAACTCATCGAGCAGCTTTCCGATCCGAGCATCGGCGTCGCGTCGGGATGCGACGTGAGCGTTTCCGTCGGCAGACCTCAGGCAAATGCCACCGAGGCTGGATATGTGAATTACGAAATGCGTCTGAGAGCCCTCGAGACGCAGGCGGGCGGAATCATCGGTGCGTCGGGATGCTGCTACGCGATTCGCGCTGACCTCCATCGTTTGCCGATTCCCCCGGATCTAAGTCGCGATTTCTCGGCGGCGCTCACCGCCCGGGCCCACGGATTTCGCGCGGTATCGGTCGACGATGCGATCGCGTTCGTGCCGCGAACGCAGACACTCCGCCGCGAGTACACGCGCAAAGTACGTACGATCGCCCGCGGTATGGAGACGCTGCTCGGCGTGGCGCACATGCTCGATCCCATGCGCTATGGCGCGTTCTCCTGGCGCCTAATCAGCCACAAGGTCTGCCGCTGGATGGTTCCAATTGTCGCCGTTCCGGCGCTGGTTGCCCTCGCGTTTTTGGCCCGCACGCACCTCTGGGCGGAACTGGCGTTGGCCCTCACCGTGACCCTTGCCGGCGTAGCGGCGGTCGGGGCTTTCTGGCCGGCAACGCGCCCGATGCCGCGACTTCTCTCCTTCATTTCGTTTAGCGTGGCCGCGAATGTCGCGGTAATCCACGCCGCCTGCCGGTTGATGTACGCCGGTGACGACAAGATTTGGGAGCCAACGCGGCGCGAGGCGATCATTGCCGCTCCGTGAGTTCCTCAAGCGACTGATTCCCGCCGCGGCGGAGCCAATCGTCCGTGACTGCCGAGAAATGCCACCGGACAAGGCGATCACCTACCTGCGCATCCGCGCGTGGCGCAAGCTGGGGTTGCGCTCCGACAAGGCTGTCCTGCGCCGGCTGCGCCCGCAGTCGGTGCTCTTCGTCTGCCACGGGAATATCATGCGGAGTCCGATGGCGGCCGAGTTGTTTCGGGCGCGCATCGGACACCTCGCAAGCGATATCAGCGTCGCGTCCGCCGGGACATGGACGTCGAAGGGGAGACCGGCAGATCCTCGCGCCATCGCCGCTGCGCAAACGCTGGGTGTCTCGCTGGCTGGCCACCGATCGCAGCCGCTCTCTCCGGCACTCATGGCCGGCAGTGATCTCGTTTGCGTCATGGACTATCGGAACGAGATCGACGTTCTGACGCGGTTCCCAGGCTCGGCAAAGAAGACCATCATGCTTGGCGGCTTGGATGCATCGACGTCTTCTGGAGCGACGATTCCCGACCCGTATTCGCTGGGTCCCGAGGCGGTCGACGAGGCCTATCGGCGACTGGACAGCGCCGTCATGGCCTTGGTCCGTGCGCTCGGGCTGAGTTGAGGGCAAAAAAGAGCCGGCCCGAAGACCGGCTCTTTTTTATGCCCCGTCACTCTACTACCAGCCGCCCCGGCGGAATAGCATGACAGGCAACGTCATCGACATGATTCGCAAATCTTCGAAAACGCCCTGACGTCGAACATACTCGAGGTCGAGTCGCACCTTCTGGCGCACGTCCTCGATACACGCGTCGTACGACCGATTGACCTGCGCCCACCCCGTGATGCCCGGCTTTACGCGCTGACGCAGCGGGTACTCCGGAATGTCCTTGCGAAGCTCGGCGAAGATCGAGGGTCGCTCGGGACGGGGGCCGACAATGTTCATGTCGCCACGAAGCACGTTCCAGAGTTGCGGCAGCTCATCGAGTCGTGACGTGCGCAGAAAACGTCCAAACAACGTCACCCGAGGGTCGCGTCTCGACGCCCACACGGCCCGGCCATCCGGCTCGGCATCGACGCGCATCGTGCGGAACTTGTACATCTTGAAGAGCTTACCGCCGTGATCGTAGCCGCGCCGATCGTACGCGCGGGCGTATCTCCACCGCCGATCCATTCCAACGCGGACCTGCGAATAGAGCGCCGGGCCACGCGACGTCACCATGATGGCCAGTGCGATCAGAGCAAAGAGCGGTGCTAGTACCACGAGCGCGATGGCCGCAACGGCCACGTTGAGAACCCGCGAGACGACTTCATCGCGCTTGCGGGGCACGATCGCCTCAGCCTTGACCAAGGCGAGTTCGACGTCAGCAAATTGAACGGTGGGAATTTCACGTGCGATATCGGCGACGGCGGCACCGTGATGCAACTGGCGCGCGCGCTCGACATTGATGCCAAGAAGTGACGCTTCGGAGCCGAAGTCCAGCTGACGAGACACCGCTACCTGCATATGGGAGGAGTCCTCCGAAACGAGTGCGAGATGCCGAGTATGGAGCGACTTCGATCTTGATGGCGGGGGAACCCTATGCAGCCCCCGTGCTCACGATTCTGAGTATTTCGCGAGTTTGCAAACCGCTAGGGCACAACGAGATGCATGGATGGCAAGAAAAAGAGGCCGTGCCAATGTCGCCGCATCTGTTGCGGCTGCCCCACAGGTTTCCGGAGTGGTCGCAACAACGCGTGCAACATGTTTTGCCCGCAAGAGAAAAAGGCGCGGGGACCTATTGGTCCCCGCGCCTTGGGCGGAACGCTCCTTCGCCTAATCGAGACCGCTTAGAGAGCCTCGACGGCGGTGGTAGACGCCGCGGAAGAAGCCTGTGTTTTGTCCGCCTCGGCGTACCCATAACCTGTGGCGTACCCATAGTACTCGAACTCGCCGCGCAGCTGCACTCCGTTAAGCACCGCCCCCAAGATGGTGATCGGCAATCGATCGACCAACAGGAGCTTCGCCGCAGCCAACCGCCGTTCAGTTTTCCCGACGCGGAGAACCACAACGAGGTTTCCGACCGCCGCCGAGATGGCGTAGGCGTCGATTCCGGCCGCCAACGGCGACGTGTCAAAGATGACCACGTCGTATTTGCTTCGGAGCTCGGCCACCAATCGCGGCAGAGCGGCCGACGTGAGCAACTCCGGACTGTGCGGCTGGCGCGATCCGCACGGAACGAACGCGAGCTTTTCGTGGGAAGTCCGATGGACGATGCGGGCATAGTCGGCGCGACCCGACAGATACTCGGTTAGGCCATCCTTCATCGGGAGCTCGAACACCTCGTGCACAGAACCGCGGCGCGTATCGCCGTCGACGAGCACGGTCCTGTAGCCAGCGTCAGCAAACGACATTGCTAGGTTTGCCGAGACGAAGGACTTGCCATCGCCCGGCGCCGGGCTCGAGACCGCGACCGAAATCGGCATGGTGGTCGAGTTCCGGACGTGCATTCTGAGTGACCGGAATGCCTCGACCAAGTGCGCGATTTGGTCGGGGGAGCGGCCGCTCATGGCGCCCTTGGGGAACTTCGGAATCGCCGCGGCGATAGTCATTCCCAACTCGTTCACGACTTGATCCGGGTATCGGAGCTTGCCGTCCATCGCGTCGAGCAGGAGTGCAAGACCAATCGCTGCACCGAGCCCGCCGAGGATGGCGATCGCCATCAGACTGGGCTTGGTGTTCTTTGACGGATTCAGCGGCGCTACCGCGGAGTCCAGAACCGTGAGGTCAGGAGTGGCGCCGGCCTCCGCCAGCTGCGCTTCTGCATATCGAGTCTTGAGGGTCGTGTACAGGCCTTCGGCGACCGAGACGGCGCGACGGAGTCGCATCTCCTCAATCGTGCGCGCGGGAATCGCCTGGAGGTCGGCCGACGCGGTTGTGATACGAGTGTCGAACTGCCCTTCGCGTTCTTTGATGGTAATTAGGAGCTGCGATGCAAGCTGCGGAATCGTCTGCTTTTCAAGCGTCGAAACGGCGGTGACAAGATCGCGCACAACGGCATAGTTATCAGTGTAGACCTGACGCGCTGTCGAGAGCTCGGCCTTCTTCTCATACAGTTGCTTGAAGGCGGCACGAAGCGCTTCGGCGCCGGGACTCTGACTCACACTTGGGATGAACAGGGCGGCTTCATACGGCACCTCGCCCGCGGCCGCGTTACTGATGATTTTCTGCAGCGCGTCGTGATCGTGACGCAGATTGTCGTATTCGCTTCTCTGCTCGAAGAAGCTCCTCAGCGCCGGATCGCGCGTATCTGCCACACCCGCGGCGACCGGTCCGCCCTCGGCAGGTAGCGTGATGGTGTGTACACGGAAACTCTCCAGGGCGTTTTCAGCGTCATGCAACGACGTCTCGGCGTACGTGAGCTGCCCGGAAAGGATATGCGCGAATTCCGTGACGTTCTTTTTCTTGAGCTCTGCCGCGACAGCGACGAACTCATTGAGCCACGTGTTGAGCGTTCGTGCGGCCAGCGCGCCGTCTTCCCCGCTCATGCCCAAGATCAGAAAGTTGCTGTTTTCTCGCAGTCGAGCGTCGAGGCCCTTGATCTGTTGGACCGCCGTTTCGCGCGGAGTCAGCACCGTGAACTCGACCTTTCGCTCGCCGGAGCCGGCGAACGCCGAAGCCGGAAGAGTCCACTTGAGGCCTGCGCGGCGCCCTAAGGAATCTGCAGCGGCTCCGCTATCGGGCAGTATCCCGCTGGCGAGCTGTAAGTGCCAACGCTTGCGCGTTCGGTCGATTACCAGCTCGTACTGTCCCGGCGCAAACCGATCAGCGATGCCGAAGCTCACAAAGAGCGGTAGATCGGTTGGGTCGTCCGGCCTGACGTAGAGCGTCAGTTTGCGGACCACAGCGTCGGCAATCCGATAGCTTTTGAGGAGCTCCACCCACGCTTGTGCGTTGAGCAATCCTCCGGATCGAATTGGTCCCCTGTCGCCCATGGTGGGCGTTTCCGATTGAATCCAGACGGTGGCGCTGACGGTGAAGCGCGGCTTAACGACCCTGGTGGCGACGATTCCGCCGCCAACCGAGAGGAGAAAGACGCCGAGAATGAGCCATCGATAGCGGCGGAGCGCGCCGATCGCCCGCTCCAGCGGTCGCTTCGGCATTGCTGGAGCCGGAAGCGCCGGTTCGGACCAGCCCTGGACGGCGGTCGTTTGAGCCGGGTGTACTAGCTCCAATGATGGGACGTCTTCGGGCATGGGAACCGCTTCGGGTCTGGGGTTGCGCGGAAAAGAAAAGCTTGAACGTCGATCGGCTATGCCTCTAACGGTACAGCGATCGTGTTACAATTACGGTGATGATCGGGATGACGATGGCGAGCGTGGTTGACCACGGGAAATGGCGTTTTTCGCCCACGTCGATCTCATCGCCAGCTCGCATGTGGAGCTGATCGATCGATAGTCCATCGGCGAGGGCTGCTTGGGTGTCCTTACCATCCCAAATGACCTCGTTGCCGCGACGAATCGAGACTTTCCCCAAATCGGCGTTTCCACCCGGTCCACCCGCTTGCATGATCACGTCGCTCAGAGGAATATCGGCCGCGGTATAGAAATACCCCGGATGTCCGACGGACCCCAGCACCGCCACGCGCACCAGGGGTGTCGCGCGCACTACCGGCTCCTTTATGTATTGGGCGAGGTGCTGCCTGAATCGGTCGACCAACTCTGAACGAAGCACGCCGTCCAACGACAGATCTGCCATACGCGGCAGCTGGATGATCTTCCCGCTCTTCCCGCCTTGGACGACTAGCGTTTCGGGCTTGGTCAGAATATTGGCGCCTTCCACCACGACCCAAATCCGGTCGCCCTCTTGGAAGTCACCCTTCTCGAGTCGCGTGCGGAGCAGCCATGCCTCGCTGGTTCGGTGCCCGTTCTCGGCGGCCGTCGCTTGTGCTTCCAGTTCGGCGCGGGTCTCGAATTGGCGTCGCGTCCCACCCGCTGGGGCCACCGACTGTCCTAGGCAAACACTGCCGAGCGCGAGATATGCCGCGACGGCGACGAACGTTGAACGAAGCACCCGTCCGGAGAACATCATCAATGGCGTATCCAAGCGGTAAATCGCCCGCCGACGCTTGGTGGCGCCTCGGGAGAAGGTTTCAAGAGATTGGTGCTGCGGTGAATAGCACCCGCCATACCATGACACCCGAGCGACAAATCTGACTCCCGGACCGCGGGAAAGCGAGTTAGGCCTGCAACCTAGCCGCTGTTCATATCAACTGAGACTCCCTGTGTTGCGATCAGGCAACGGCGCGCAGCGTGGGCGCAACAGCTAGTTCAAGAGCCCGCTCACAGCGAGCCTGGTTGGCCTAGTTGCTGGTTACTAGCACCGTGGGTATCGTTCGCCCGAAGACGCGCGGCGCTGCACCGCAGGCCAGGGTGTGACGTCGCGTTTTCAATGTGCGGTCGTCCTTCCGATGGCCGATGTTGTGGCGACAATGTCGTGGAGCGATGCATGGCGATTGCTGGTCGGGATCAGATCACGCTGTCCGCACGTTCGAGACGTGCCGCCATCTGCGGTGCTTCGTGGATCGCGAGCTGCATTGGGCTCAGCGCGTTTGCTGTTACCGCATCGAGTTGTGGAGGCGATGGACTCGCTCCACCCGACAGTACTCCCGTTGAAGTCGCGTCGATTTCTATCGTCGCCACCAGCTTCACGATTGAGCGCGGATTCCATCGAACGCTCACCGCCACGGTCAAAGACAAGAACGGCAAGACGATCACCGTTCCACTCGTCTGGCGAAGCGGGGACGAGAAGATCGCGTCGCTCGACGCGAATGGACGGCTGACTGCGGTCGATACCGGGATCACAGCGGTAACCGCTTCATCACTCGGCGTAACGTCTCCGCCGGTGGGCGTTCAGGTGGTATTCGTTAGCGCAGCCAAAATCGCTCCGTTCCAGTGGACACCGCCGAATGCCGCCAGCCCAGGTGCCGTGGTCAATGACTCGATTCGGGTGGTCGCGACAAACCGCGTCGGAGGGCCGGCGGCAGGGGCGATCGTGAGGTTCGCCATAACCGGTGGTGGGGGCGCAGTTGCGGTTACGACAGCAATCACCAACCAAAATGGCGTCGCCTCAACGACATGGACACTCGGCTCCGCTCTCGGAGCCAACTCCATGACGGCGACGGTCATCAACGACGACAGTGTGCCGATCACCTGGGTCACCGGCAATCCCACGAAGTTTTCGGTGAAAACGTACAACGCCATGTCCGTCGTCGACGGCGATTCGCAGACGGGTCAGATTCTCGACGCCCTACCGGTTCCGCCGTCGGTCAAACTCGTCGACAGCACCGGGAAGCCACGAGTCGGCGTGCCCCTGTCATTCACAGCGACGAACGGCGGACGCGTGGCGTCGCCCGTCGTGTCGACCGGTGCCGACGGCGTCGCGTCGCCTGGTGTCTGGACCCTTGGCGACATCCCTGGCGACCAGACGCTGATTGTCCACGTCGAAGCCGCGACGATCAGCCTGCGAGCCCATGGCACCGGAACGCCGATTCATTACATGCCCGTTCGAGTCGTTTCGGGATCGTTCGCGACATGCGCCATTGGAACGGATGAACTGGTGAGCTGTTCGGGCGCTGAGCCGCAGTCCGGCGACGGAGACACAGCAGTCCACGCGTTGCCAAAACCGACGGCAGGCGATGTCCACTTCAAGACCCTCGTTGGCGCAGCGACGCCGGTCCCGCCAAGCCTGGTGACCGGTCACTTTTGCGGCGTGTCGGTAGACGCTGCGATCTATTGCTGGGGAGTGAACGCGCTCACCGACACGGCGAAATCCGTTCTCGTCACGCCGACACCAACACGACTCCCGAGCGACATAGCCTGGTCGCAAGTGACCCTCGGACTTTTGCATGCGTGTGGCCTGACCGTCGACCACGCGGCTTACTGCTGGGGAATCGGTGCCAGGGGACAGCTTGGGAATCGAGATACGGCGACGAGCCGCGTTCCGTCTCCAGTGTACGGAGGATTCAGCTTCTCGAGTATCGTCGCGGGAAGTAGTCACACCTGCGGTCTCACGTCCGACGGTACGGCGCTGTGCTGGGGCATCAACGCCCTTGGCCAGCTCGGCGACGGCACGATGAGCGATCGCGGATCGCCCACGGTGGTGAGTGGTGGACTGGCTTTCCAGTCGGTCGGTGCGGGTGATGCCTGGACCTGCGGTCTGTCAAAGACCGGCCAAGCTTACTGTTGGGGCGCGGTTCAAGGCGTCGTTTCCTCGGCCACTCCGCACCAGCTTACTTCCACGGCGGTCTTCACATCAATGACCGTGGGCGGGTTCCACGCCTGCGGGCTCACGTCGGACGGAACCGCGTATTGCTGGGGAAACAACCAGGTCGGTCAGTTGGGCGACAGCACCGTGACCACACGCGTTGATCCGACACGCGTTGCGGGAGGGATCAAGTTCAAGTCCCTCAGCGCGGGCTTCTTCCACACATGCGGGCAAACCGCCGACGGTTCGGTGATGTGTTGGGGTCTGAATTCCGCCGGCGAGCTCGGCGAGAAGCCGTCCGTCTCAGGGCCGTTTCGTGTCGTGCCTAGGTACATTGTGCTCGGAGTGACGCCGTAGCTCGTCGCCGCATTCGCGCGGTGCTGTCCACGCCCGACGGAGTTTTCCAAAGGATCATGACGTCGAATCGAGGTCGTTCGTTCGCGCGCGCCGCGATTGTTCTGGGATTGTTTCCGGCAGCTCTCGCGGCGCAAGAAGCCGTCACCGTGACCGGCCACGTCTCAGCCAACAACCACCCGATTCAGGGCGCGACGGTTCGGATCCAGGAGCTGAATCTCGGCGGATCCACTGACGCCGAGGGTCGATACAGCTTCATCGTTCCATCGTCGCGGGTGCGGGGCCAAACTGTCACGCTCACCGCGCGGTACGTCCGTTATAGTCCGGCGTCGGTTCGGATCACGCTCGTTGGCGGGTCCTTGGCACAAGACTTCACTCTGGTGCCGCCGGGCGAGCGACAACCGCAGACGGCATCGCAGCCTCAAGCTGCGGCGCCGACGCACGAGGCTTCACCGGTGAGCGGTCCGCCCGCTCCGATGACCGTGGCGATCGTCCAACCGACGCTCGATAGCACGGCGTTCGACGAGATCGCCGGTCCGGTCGATCTCGCCGGCGCGCTCGCCGGTCGTGTCGTCGGGCTCCATGTGACGAGCGCAACGACGCTTGGCGGCTCCGAGCCCGCCGTGCTGCGCGGATATCGTTCGATCCTCGGCACGAATCAGCCACTCTTTGTGGTCGACGGCATTCCGGTGGAGAATTCGAGCGTCGTAATGCCGGGCCAGCCCTTCGGCCTTGGGGGCTTCGATTACGGGAACCCGATCGAAGATCTGAACCCCGCGGACGTCGCCTCGGTGCGTGTGCTGAGGGGACCGGAGGCGGCGGCGTTCTACGGCGGGCGAGGAGCGAACGGGGTCGTCGAGGTGTCGACGAAGAGCGGCCATGGGCTCATTGGCTTCGAGGTGTCGGCGAGTCAGCAAGTCACGTTCGAGTCGAAGATTCGCCTTCCCAAATTACAGAACTCTTACGGCCAAGGCCTCGGCGGACTGTTCGCATTTTTCAATGGAGCAGGTGGTGGAACCAACGACGCGGTCGCCGAGAATTGGGGGCCGGCGCTGAACGGCCAGCCGATCGCTCAGGCGAGCCTCACGGAGGCCAAGCGCGCCGACGTTCGTCCGTGGCTCGCGCATCCGGACAACATGAGCGCGTATTTCGACGGCGGTCGAACGTTCAAGACAAACGCTGCCGCGCAAGGATCGAACGAGCGCTCGAACTTTCGGTTGTCGGCCAGTCTCAGCGACTCGCGCGGTCTGACCCGCGAGAATACCCTGAGCCGTCAGGGCATCGCCTTCACGGGCGGAGATCGGTTGAGCGACAACGTATTCGCGACGGCCCATGCGCAGTTCGGTGGCGAACAGACCCACGGTCGGCCAGGGACGGGGTTCGACGCGAGCAATCCCGTCGCCGATTTCATGCGCATGGGACGCCAGGTCGACCTCTCGCAGCTCGAGGCCCACAGGAAGGACGCGGCTGGTAGTCAGTTGAGCTGGAACTACGCAGGGTACAACAATCCATACTTCGCCTCGCTCGAGAACACCAACACGGACGATCGAACACACTGGCTCGGCGGCGGCGCGGTGGCATATGTGTTCTCTAATGGCCTGCGCGCCACAGTCCGCGGCGGGACCGACCACTCCAACGCGTCGCGCGATTTCGACATCGACTCGACCTGGATGGGGGGGTTCCCGTACTACGCTGGCCGCGGTGATTTCTCGAACGGCGGCTTCCAGCATCAGACCATCACCGCTTCCGAGACCGGCGGCGAGGCCTTCGTCACCGGGAACCCGACGATTTCGGGAGGCGTCCTTACAGTGAGCGGCGGCGCAAGCCATCGCACGAACAGCTTCGACCTCGCGACCACCGCGTCAGACTTGGCCGTGAGGTCGACGACGAGTCCGTCGACCTCGGCGAAAGTCACCGCGGATGGCAATACGAACGCGGTATACGCCAATGCGGCCCTGACGATCGCCGACTATGCGTCGCTCGGCGCAAGCGTTCGCAGCGAGTGGTACTCCGTGCTCAGCTCGGGGAACAACTCCGCGCTCTATCCATCGCTCACCGGGAGCATCGATCTGGCGCGGGCGGCGGGCGTGCGAAGTGGCTCCCTCAGCACGGCGGTCGTTCACGCGGGCTGGGGTCGATCCGGGGGCGAAATCTCGCCATTACTGCTGCGAAACATTTTCACGGGGACGCAGACCACTCAGCCGAAAGTCCAGGCGAGCCCCAACCTTGGGCCGGAGGCCACAAACGCGTTCGAGCTCGGGACGCAACTCGGATTCTACCGCGGCCGGCTTGGCTTCGACCTCACGTACTACAACGAGCGTACCTCGGACGTTGTTGTCGGCCTGACGGGAACGTCGGGGTCGATCATTGCCACGAATGCGGCCGCGATCTCCAATTCCGGATTCGAGGCGCAGGTGACGATGACGCCGCTGCGTGCCGGCGCCAATCTCGATTGGACTATCGCCGCGAGGTACGCTAAGAACACCAACAAGGTCGAGGAATTGACCGGCGGTGTCGCGGCGGTGGCGCTCGGGCCGTCGGTGAACGGCCTCACGATCGAGGCGATGAAGGGTGCCGCATTGGGCGCGCTCGTCGGAAGCGCGTTCCAGCGGGATCCGGCGACCGGGACATTGCTTCTTCAGGCCGGCCACCCTATCGCCGAGGCGAAGGCGCGCATCTTGGGAGTGATGGCGCCCGACTGGGTTGGCGGCGCGAACACGACCCTTCATGTCGGCGCGGTCGAAGTTACGGCGCTCGTCGACGCTCGTATTGGAGGAAACGTGTTCAGCACGAGCAACACGGCGGGGGCGACTTCCGGCACCCTCGCTGAGACCAGCTTTCGACCCGACACCGGTCTGGTGATCAGTGGCATCGACGTGGCGACAGGGAAGGCCAACACGCAGCATGTCACGACGGAGGCATACTACCACTCCCTGGCGGCAATCCAAGAGCGCTGGGTTTACGATGCGAGCGTAGTCAAGCTGCGCGATCTACGATTAACTGTTGCGCTTCCCCTACGGATGTTGCCAGTATTGAGCGCTCAAAGTTTTCGTGTGGCCCTGATCGGTCGCAACCTGGCGATGTGGACCAAAGCGCCGAACATCGATCCCGAGACCGCGCTGAGCGTGTCGAGTTTCCAAGGGATTGAGATGGGTCAGCTTCCGACCGCACGTAGTATCGGTTTGCAGCTCAGCATCACCCCGTAACGCGCCGGCCCTGGCCGGTGATAGTTGCAGAATGCAATCGACACAATTGCGGCGTTCTCGCGACAGTGGGTCGTCAGAGGGCCAGCAACCCTGCCGTCGCGATTGCCTAACGATTGTCCCCGCTTTGACTTAGGTGGTAAGCCGTCGCAGCAGAACGCGGAATGGAAACTGCTTCGGCCCATCATCCAAGCCCACCCTCGATGCCGCCCGTTTCGCAGTCCACCTACTACCAGCGTCTGCGTGACGAACTGGTCGCGGAGCCTCGCACCTGGCTCGTGACTGGTGTTGCCGGATTTGTCGGTTCCAGCCTCCTAGAAGAGCTGCTAGCTCTTGGACAAAGAGTGATTGGCCTCGACAACTTCTCGACGGGCTATCGGTCGAACTTGGATGAGGTGCTGAACGATGAAGGCGTTGGGACGTTCCGACTAATCGAGGGTGACATTCGGGATTTGGATTCGTGTCGTTCCGCCTGCGAAGGCGTCGATTATGTGCTTCATCAGGCGGCGTTGGCGTCCGTACCGAGGTCGATCGACGATCCGTTGTTGAACACCCAGGTCAACGTCGATGGTTTTCTCAACGTTCTGGTGGCGGCGCGGGATGCGAACGTTCAGCGGGTGGTATACGCCTCGTCGAGTGCTGTCTACGGCGATGCGACGGACGTGCCGCAGACAGAAGACCGAGTAGGTGACGTGTTATCGCCCTATGCGGCGGCGAAGACGACGAACGAGTTGTACGCGAGGGTTTTTCAGCGGACGTACGGCTTGCAGTCGGTCGGGTTGCGGTACTTCAATGTGTTTGGACGGCGCCAGGATCCGGACGGTGCGTACGCGGCCGTCATTCCCCGGTGGGTGTCGAATCTTTTGAATGACGCGCCGTGCGACATCTATGGGGATGGAGAGACGAGCCGGGATTTCATCTACGTTGCGAACGCGGTTCAAGCGAACTTGCTCGCCGCGACCGTCGACGAGGATGCGACCGGAGACGTGTACAATATCGCCTGTGGGCAAGAGACGTCGTTGAATGAGTTATTTCGAATGATTCGGCTTGGCCTGACTGGATATCAACCGTCGGTGGCGCAACAGGAGCCGGTATATGACGATTTTCGTACCGGTGACATTCGGCGTTCGGTCGCCAACATCTCGAAGGCGCGTCGCCGGCTCGGCTACGAGCCCGTCGTGAGCGTGGCCGAGGGACTAGGTGAAGCGCTGGAATGGTATGCGACGCGGGCACGGACGGATTTCGTCGGTGGAGCGAGCGTGGTCGATGGCGGAGTGAGCCCCTAATCAAAGAATCAGAACAATGGCGGAGCTACAGAAAACGCGCCTCGTACTCATCGCGAGTGATGGTGAGTGGGAAGGCCGCTCCCTCGAGAGCGTGTTCGAGCTAAACGGATACAGCGTCATTCGAGTGGAACGTGGTCGACGCGCCTTGGAACTCGCTCGACGAACGCCCCTCGACGCCCTGTTTCTCGACGCGGGCCTGGCCGACATGGGTGGCGTCGAGGTGTGTCGCGCGTTGCGCGACGATCCGCTGTTCGACCATGCGACGCCGATTGTTATCACGAGCTCAGTTCCAGGCGCGCATCGGGTTGCCACCGCCGCGTTCGCCGCGGGAGCGTGGGAGTACTGTAGCCAGCCGATCGAAGTCGAGACGTTGCTCCTCAAACTCGGCACCTTCATTCGCGCGCGCAGGGCGTTACGTGACGCGGAGGCCGCTTCGCTGATCGATCCAGCGACAGGGTTGTTCACCACCTCGGGGCTGGTTCAGTGGGCCAAGCAGTTGAGCGCGCGAGCGGTCCGCAAGCGTGAGCCGATCGCCTGCGTCGCGGTCATGCCCCAAGCCCTGACCGAAAACCGCGTGTGGTCGAGCGGGGAACACGCGAGCGAGGAAATCACGAACGAGATCCTCAACCACGACGCCTTGGCCCGGGTCGTCGACGTGTGCCGAGAGGAAAGCCGACGATCGGACGTGATCGGCTACCTCGGACAATCGCGCCTTGGGATTCTCGCCCCGGACACCGACGCCGAGGGCGCCGAGATGTTCTTCGGGCGGCTGACGAGGGCCCTCGAGAAAGCCTCGCCGTCAGACGGGGGGCGTTCCAAGGCGTTCCTGCATGCCGGGTACTGCGCCATCGCCGACCTATCGTCCGCCGGGGTCGAGCCGACCGAGATCCTGCGACGAGCCGAGGTCGCCCTCGAACACGCGCAAGTGCCACTCTATGAGCATGTGGCGCTGAACTTCGATAGCATAACCTCGGTCTAGTCCTTTAGAAGGACATTCGGGCATCATCGACCGTCCGCCATGGCGATGGCGAGGATGTTGCGTCGCCGCTACGCCCGCGCTGGTCATCACAAATGGCCGTCTTGCCGGCGGGTATTGCGTCTTGAACGTGACACCCCACCCGGCAATTGTTGCCTGGTGTTGTTGCAAACGTGACCGGGCCGTGCTGTCAAGGCTTGACAGAATTTAGTTAAATGCCAATTTGTGAGCCGCCTCACGAATGCAGCATTGTTGTTGCACGTATCCCACACACCCTTACGCCTTCTCAAATGAAGACGAAGACTGATGATTTCGGAATCTTTACTCCGGCGAGCAACGCGACGATTCCGATATCAGTTGAATCGGAGATTGCGATCGCGGGCGGCACCACTGGACTGGCAGATGCGCCCGCCATGTCGAACGCAGCTCGCGGGACAATTCGAGTTCTGATTGTCGACGACGATCGGACACTGCGTGAAGGCTGCGCGAGCGTCTTGCAGGTCGAAGGTTACAACGTCAGCACGTGCGGCCGCGGTGACGAAGCGCTCGAAATGGTTCGTCGCGCGCATTACGACATTGTGATGGTCGATCTGTACATGACGCCCGTGCCGGGCCTCGAGATCCTCAAGTCGGTTTTGACGATCCGTCCCGGTACGATCGTGCTCGTCATGACCGGCAATCCGAGCGTGGCGTCGAGCATGGAAGCGCTGCGGAGCGGCGCGTGGGACTACCTGCCGAAGCCGTTCTCTGGGACACATCTTCAAGTGCTACTCGGCCGCGCCGCGTTCGCCGTATTGGCGAGCCGCGACCAAGAGACCGCGAAGACCGGGTCGCGCGAGAGCCACGGAAACAGCGACAAGCTGACTCTCCTCGGCACCTCGGCATCGTTCCGCCGCGCGGTCGATCTCGCGCGAAAGGTGGCGTCGACAAACGCGTCCGTGATGATCGTGGGCGAGAGCGGAACCGGTAAGGAGCTCATCGCGCAATTCGTGCATCGGCACAGCCGAAGGGCCAACCAAGCCCTGGTGCCGCTCAACTGCGCGGCGCTACCGGAGCATTTGCTCGAGTCTGAAATGTTCGGTCACCGGAAGGGCGCGTTCACCGGTGCCGATCGCGAGAAAGTCGGACTCCTCGAGATGGCGAACGGTGGAACGTTCTTCCTCGACGAGTTGACGGAGATGCCACTGCCGCTGCAGGCCAAGCTGCTCCGAGTCGTTCAGGACGGAGTGTTGCGCCGTGTCGGCAGCGAACAGCAGGACGCCGTCGTCGACGTACGTTTCATTTCTGCAACGAATCGCGATCCGGGCGATGCGATCCGTAACAAGCACCTTCGTGAGGATCTATATTTCCGCCTCAACGTTTTCCCGATTACCGTCCCGCCGCTGCGCGATCGCGTCGAGGACATTCCGATCCTGGCGAATTATTTCCTGGAGCGTTTCTGGACGCGTCATCATTCGCCGAAGGATGCACAACCGCACTTTGGGGACTCAGCGCTCGACTTCCTGATGTCGCGCCCATGGCGTGGCAACGTGCGCGAGCTGCAGAACGTGATCGAGCACGTGGTGGTCCTCGCGCAGGCGGGATCGGAGATTCAGCCAGACGAGATTCCAGTGCACCAGGACTGGACGCAGTCGGCCGAAACCGTGGCGAACGTCTCGCTACACAACGATGCGTATCACACGGCGAAGGAGCAGGTCTTGGCCACGTTCGAGAAGGAGTACGTCACACGGCTGGTCGCTCGTGCATCCGGTAACATGTCGCGAGCAGCACGGCTCGCGAATGTCGACCGAACGACGCTCTACAGACTGCTGGAGCGTCATGGATTCCGACGCGACGGGGTGGGCTCAGCCCAGATCTGAGTCTAGGGGACGAGTCAGGCTATTCCGCGACAACCAAGCGTTACTAGCCGCCACACTGTGACCGGCAGGCAGGCCGACGGACGATTGACGACATCACGCGCGCCAACCAGCGTCGATTCGTCCGTCGTTTGGCAGGCATTGAGCCGGGCGGTCGATCGCGTGGCTGTCTCTCTTTCGCATGGCAGGGAGAGCGAAGTCACCGAGCTCCGACGGCAGCTCGGTGACCTGGTTGCGCGACTGTGGTTGAAGTCCACGAGTTCATCCCCCGGGTTGACGAGCCAGCCTCAGATTCGACCGGAGTGGGTGAGCGCACTGCGAGTTGCGGTCATCCAGCAGCTGGCCGCGGACCCACGCGCGCCCGATGGCCGAGAGCTGGTGCGCGTGCTTTCGGGTCTCGAGGCATTGGCCGGGCAAAACAGCTCTCAGGCACCGAACCAGTTCACCGAGCAGCTCTCGAGCCCCGACGCTCTCCGCGCCGTCGTCGAGATGGCGCACGACATGCGCTCGCCACTCGGCTCCATTCTATTTCTGGTCGATACAATTCGCCGCGGGCAGAGCGGCGGTGTCAATCCGGTTCAGGAGCGACAGCTTGGTCTGATCTACGGCGCGGCGCTGGGTCTGAGCACGCTCGCGTCGGACGTGGTGGACGCGATCAACGGAGATCGTCTGGTGGACGGTCGGGCGATCCCATTCTCGATCAGCGAGGTAATGCTCAACGTCTGCGCGATCGTGCGACCGTTGGGCGAGGAAAAGGGACTCGCGCTTCGCACCACGTTCCCTCAGGTAGACGGACGGATGGGCTATCCGTCAGCGTTGAGCCGCGTCCTACTCAACCTGACGAGCAACGCCGTGCGCTACACTGAACGCGGATCGGTTTCCGTTGGATGTACGGAGCTCACCCAGACGCGCGTCGAGTTCTGGATCGAGGACACCGGCCGCGGCATTCCGGACAGCGTGTTAGCAATGCTGTTCGATGGATTCCGGCCCGCAGCCGCGGGAATGCGCTTCTCGAGCGCCGGTCTTGGATTAGCGATCTGTCGAAACCTGCTCGAAAAGATGGCCAGCTCGCTCAACGTCAAGACCGAGATCGAGGTAGGGACGCGGTTCTCGTTCGAGATCGAGCTTCCGCCGGCGTAGCGGAAGTACACGCGTCACGTCGTCGATCAACCTCGAGGCGACTCGAGCGCCCGTAGCATCCGCGTCAGCGAAGGCGCGCTCGACTGACACGGAGTCGGATGCTCCCGCCGGCGGGCTGACGTAGACGACCACGCGAACCAACGCCTCTTCCGTGTGACCCAACACGGCCGCGTCGCGCAGCAGATTCCACTTGACCGCGTACTCGCTGGCCACGACCCGCCCGCGACCCTGATACCAGTAATACACGATCGCGGTCGCAGCGCCGTTCTTGAGCGTGTAGTGATTGACGACATGCGGGACGCCAGCCGCGTCCACGGTGCGAGTCCCACTGCGGAGCACCTCCCATCCGGCACCCGGCAGACAATTTCGGGGCGAGTGGATCGTCTTGCCCTGCGACTGGCGATCGTAGTAGGACACGAGTGTCGTGAACCCGACGAGCGCGTCGCGTGAATAGGCTCGCGCGATGTAGTCGGTCATCCCGGCAACGCGCCGTTCTTCGGCGGTTACGTGTTGGTCGTGGACCGTGTAGCCTGGGTATGACGGGAGCACCGTCGCCAGCGGCGCGGCCAGGGGCATCGGGCGCTGCGTATGCGTCTGCCAGATCAACCCGCAGCCCACCAAGAGAATCAGCGCTGGCACATACGCGTGAAGCTTATGCATGCGACACCTCAGCGCGTCGTCGGACAGCCATTCGTTCGAGCGCCGCGCTGCCCCAGGCGACGGATGCTAAAATGCTCATGGAGACGAGGAAGAGTAGCCAGCCTTCGGTGAGATGCATGAAGCCTTCGCCAAAGGACGGACTGACGAAATAGACCAGAAATCCAGTGAGGAAGACCCGAAGACCGTTGATCACGATGGCAACGGGAACAGCCAGCAAGAGTAGGAGCACGCGCGCCAACGGCGTTCGCAACACGAGCGCGCCAAGGAGGACGGCCATGCTCAAGAGCGCCGTCAGCGACCGGAGGCCGCTGCACGCCTCGGTAACGAACAGCTGGCGACCCGGAAGCTGAATGATGTTTCCGGCGAGTCGAACGGGCACGTTACGCATCTCCAAGAGAGCCGCTCCCATCTGAGATGCCTTGAACTGAAGGGGAAGCGCGAGCGCCTGAGTTACTAGTTCGGGCAGCGGAATCGAGAGGCAGATCAGAGCAAACGGGAGCCACCACCGAATGAGTTGCCGGAAACCGAACTGATAGACGGTTAGTCCGGCGAGCGCGATTACCATTGATCCGCGCATCGTGAACAGCTCTGCGGCCAGTCCTGAGGCCAATCGGATCAGGACGGCGGTGACAAGGAGGAAAACTCCGAGTCCGCGGTTGGGCTTCGAGTTGGAGTCAATTCCGGAACGCCACGCGAGCCAGATCGCGACTGGCGCTAGCAGAAGTCCGTGGCCGGCTTCCGGCACCGTCCACCAGTCGCGCACGAGCATATCGATCGGCCGTGCGAACAGCACCGCGAACGTGAGCGCCGTGGCAATAATCGGCAGAAGGGCCTGGATGTCGTAATGTCGAGCCCTCGGGCGACCGACGACCAGATTCGGGGCACCTCGTTGGGCATCGGCCGAGAATCTCGGAGCTGTGCCCGCGTCAGTTCGTACTTCCGTCATCGCGCCTCTCTAATCAAGGCAGCCGTCGCCGACACTCACCAAGCCCGCTGTCTCGAGCCGAATCTACCCCGGCAATATAGTTCGCGGTTCCTCATGTACACGGTTCAGAACACGTCAGCCACCCTCGAGGTCAGCGTCACGATGCGCTGGCGTCGCGGGAGGAGTTGGGCGGATCAGCATTTGGCCACCGGTTCGACCGACGACGGCGGCGGGCCTCTGCGGCGCGTTCCGGGCGGCCCTCATGGAGCCGACAGCTAGGACGATGAACAACATCGCGACGACGAGAAGTCGCGAGATAACCCAAATTGATCCGATATCATACTGACTCGCTGCCGCGGACGATACTTGCCCCTTCATCTGAAGCACGTCGAGAGAGAAGAACGCTGCCGCACCGAGACAAAGCACCGTCCCCATCGCGGCGAGGGTGGCAACGAGGTACTCGACGAGCCGATCGTTTGCCACTGCCGCGATGGCCAGAATGAGATAGAGTGCCAATAGCGGCGTAACGACGACGGCGGCCCCGCTTCCAAGAAAGCCAATACGCCAGGCGGCCGAGTGAATCCGGAATGGCCAAGTCCGAACACCCAGATCGATGAATGGCATCGCAATGATCGTTGCCATAATGAGATAACCAGGCGCTCGGAGGCCGCGGACAGAAGAGGTCGAAAGCAAGGGACGCTCAGCGAAAAGGGTTGCGTTCGGCGACGGTCGTGAAAGGGCTGGTCGCGCAGCCGGCCATGGCGATCACTTGAGCTGCATGAGTGCGCGTCGTGCCTCATCTCTATCGGCAAAGCTCGCAGAGGAGTTGACGGCCTTCGTCAACGCCGCGCGAGCGCCTTCCACATCTCCCAGTTTTTGAGCGATCATGCCGAAGTGGTACTGCACGCTCGGAGACTCTGGCAGTTTGGTCGCTGCGTCTTTGAGTAGGTCCCGCGCCCGATCGTATTCGCCGCGCTTAAACAAGATCCAACCGAAAGTGTCCGCGACATGCGGATCGCCCGGCGCGAGCTGCTGCGCTTGGGCGGCATATCTGTACGCGTTGTTTTGGTCTCCCTGCTCTGACAACAGATAGGCGAGATTGTTGGCTGCTCCGACAGATCGCGGATCTGCTGCGAGCGCTGTCTCATACACTTGTCGGGCCCGTGCCGCATCGCCCTTCTGCTGATGAGCAACGCCGAGCGCGAGGAGCACACGAACGTTCTTGGGGTCGAGCTTTTGCGCCTGCTCGGCGTATTCCACGGCTTGATCGAATTTCCCCGACGCATTGTATAACTCGGCTAGGCGCATTCGCGCGTCAACGATCGTCGGGTCGAGTTGGACCGACTTGAGAAGGGCCGCTTCGGCGGCGTCGCGTTCGTTTCTCACGGCCCGAACCCACCCGAGCAAATCGTATAGCGGCGCTGATTGCGGCGCCGCCTCGAGCTGTTTCTGGACTCGAGCAAGCGCGGAGTCGACGTGATTGGCGATCAGATCCATCATCACCAGCTGGGTGGTGGGCTCCGCGTAGGCGGGAGATAGTGCCGCAGCGATCTCGAACTCGCGGCGAGCGTCCGGGTTCTTTCGTTCGCTGAGAAAAGAGAGCCCAGCGCGATAATGACCCTCCGGATCTCTTGGGGCGATCTGAGTAACTCGCTGAAACGCCTCGGTTGCTTCGGCATTCCGGCCGCTTGCCGCCAATGCGTCTCCCAAAAGTTCTTGACCACTAATCGAAGCGGGGTTTGCGGCGACGAAGCGCTCCATGTCCGCGATGGCGAGCCGCGACGCACCGAGCTGAATGTTCAACTGGGCGAGCTGAAAAACTGCCTCTGGGTAATCCTTTGCGAGCTTCGTCGCTTCATCTAGTTCTGATCTTGCCTGGGCGAACGCTGAATCGCGCAACGGCTTTGCGCTAGTCGCATTGGCTCGACGAATGTGTGCGACGCCCAGATCATAGTGTATGGGCGCGATGTCAGGTGCCGCATGCGACGCGCGCTGAAAGTCTCGGATCGCATCGTCGACTTGACCAGCGACGAGGTGTGCCCGTCCGCGCAGTACGAGCGCGTCGACGTCGCTACTGTCCTTCGCGAGGATCGGCGCGACGGCCTTCAGCGCCTGATTCGCGTCCCCATCGAGCAACGCCACTTCGGCAAGGAGGCGGCGTGCTGGTAGGTCATTCGGATCGTTCTCGACGATGCCTTGCAAAGCGGTCTTCGCTTCGGCACGCTGCTGGAGAAGCAGAAAGAACTTGATCGCGTTAAGGCGTTCGCTCGAAGTGTTCGCAGGCGGAGGCGTCACTGCGGTCCGGCGTTGATCGACGGCCGGACTTCCTCGCGGTTGAGTGGAGAAACTGGCGAGGACGGCGCGCGCTTCGACGGACTTCGGGTCGGTCGAGAGTGCGTCGCGGAAAAGTTTCCCGGCGGTGGCCGTGTCGCGCTTGCGTAGGTAGAGAACGCCGAGCGCGAGTTTTCTGCGGGTGTCGTCGCTGCGGACCGACTGTGCCGCCTCGAGCTTGTGGATCGTTCGATCCACATCGTCAAACGTGCGCACGGTGCCGCTCAACAAAAGCAGTGCGGCGGCGTTCGTCGAATCCTTCTTCATAACGCGATCGGCCTGCTCGCGGGCCTGGTCGGATTCGCCTTCGATCGAGTAGATCGATCCTAGGGCCAGTCGAACACCCTCATCATCCGGGTTAGACGCCTGAGCTCTCAGCAGAAAATGGTACGCTTGCGCAAGTTCCCCGAGCTCGAGGTGCGAGAGACCCAATTGGCGGTTCGCCCGTGGATTGTTGTCGTCGATCTGCAAGACACGACGAGATTCTTTCACGGCCTCTGGATACTTCGCCTGCAGCATGAGCGTGTCGGCGTGCTCGAGAAGCTTCTTCTTTTCCCCAGTCGCCGAACAGCCAATCATGACGGCAGCAAGGCCACTGAGGAACAGGATCCGCTGAGCCGTATTGACGCTAGGCATTCGACGTTGATAGGCCCGAGTAAACTGTCGTGTTGTGCGGCGGAAGCGCACCATCAAAAATCTAAGCGCCGTGCCCCGAACGTTAACGGAGCACGGCGCTTACGATGTAAACCAGCGATCAGCCCTCGCCGACGTTTACCGTCGGGTCTGCGTTGCCCAAGGACCTACCAGGAACGGCGACGGCGGACAAAGCCGACGAGCCCGAACAACCCGGTGGCCATGAGAACGGTCGTGGACGGCTCCGGCGTAACCGTAGCAATTCCGCTATTGAAGACGAAGAACGTCTCATGCGCGCCATCGGACGAGGCCGGGACACCGAGCGTGCTCACGAGACCAACGTGAATGTTGCTCGTGCCGAGGGCGGTGATGAAGCCCTGCAGCGTGGCCGCTTCGGTCGGGCTGAGGATGAACTCGAACCCGGTGTTTCCAGTGCCCTGGTCGGCCGCGTTGAAGGTCTGGTTTGCGACGTGCAACGGGGCCGAGAAGATAAGCGTGCCGGCGTTGTTGTAGAACGTCGCAACCAGAGTGTTCAGAGTAACCGTCTGATCGTTGCCCGGTTCGGCAGGGTTGAAGAGGATTGCGTAGTTGGCGCCGGTGGTGACACCGGTAGCCGAAAGGAGCTGAGTGCTATTCAACCCGTTCTGGTCACCCGCACCAGTGCACTGGCCGGTTCCGGCCAACGTTGCGCCGAGCACGGTGGTTGTGCCGTTCCAGCTTACGCATCCGAGCTCGGTCGGCGAATTCGCGATCGTGAGCACCGTGTTAACGGCGCCGAGTCCGGTTCCCCCGAGGTCGACGAGGCCGTTGAACACGAGGTCCGCTCTTGCGACGCCGAACGGTGCAGCAAGCAAGGCCGCGGCGGAGAGTGTGAGCAAATTCTTCTTCATCAGACAGCGCCTCCAGCGCCAACGGTGCACCACGGAAATCACGTCGCAAAGGCCAGTGGCAGAAGACGTACCATCGAATTCTCGAGCGCAGCTTCTGAGGAGCTGGGAAAAGGTACGCGGAGCGGTGGTTCAATAAGCCGCTGCGACATTGAAAGATAGACTGCTGATCTCGTCGCTCGATGAGCGGCATTCTTTCAAGAATCGTCATACGGAGACGAGACGTGGCACCGCGAAGGTTGTTGCACCCCGCGCGCAATGTGTTGACCCGTTACCACACTATTGATCGGCCCACCAATCAAGACGACAGGGCCGAGCGGATCAGCCGCTCGGCCCCGTCGTTCAAGAGAATCTGTCGTTCCGATTCGGGCGACGTTTTGAGTCGCGCTGCGCCCTCGAAGCTTAGGCCGCGCGACGGCGACGGCGAATGAGGCCAGCCAGCCCAGCCAGGCCGGTGCCGACGAGGAAAATACTCGCAGGTTCAGGGACCGTGCTGGTCCCGCAGTCCGCGGTAGTGCCCGTCTGGCCGCTAGTCTGGTAGCTGCCGTTCGTGACCGAAATAGCATACTCGGTTGCACCGGTCCCGACTTTGATCGAGCAGCTTTGGCCTTGAGTGCCGAAGGCTTGGATGTGGGCGTTCGCGAATGTCGTGCTGTTCAATCCGGTGAAGCCCGTCGCCGTAAAGGTCAGCGTCGCGGTCTGGCCGACTGTGAGACCGTTCAGAACCGGCGGCGGGGAGGCCTGAGCGCAAACCTCGTCCTGAAGGCTGCAGTTCGTCTGGGGCTCGAGGTCCCAGGTTCCTGAGCCGGTGACACCAGTTCCGGTGAACGTCCCGCTCGACGCGTCGATGCCGAAGTCCGTCAAAACTCCGCCACCATTGGAGCTGGTGTAGGTCACCGCCAGCGACCAGTTGCCGCCGCCGCCGTTCGTGAGGACGAAATCGACGCAGAAGTTGAGCGTTCCGCCCGAACACACCTGGACGGCTTTCGCCGACGCCATGGGCGTCAGGGCGAGCAGGCTCCCAACCACGGCAGACTGCAGCACGCGCTTAAACATCTTGCATTCTCCTGAAGAGATAGCGGAACGACACAACGACCGCGACCAAATATCCGGTGCCAAAACCGAGCGCCATGACGCTGGTTCGAATGATCGACTTCTTGATCGTGACGCCCATCGGCGTTGGTGCCGAAGCCTTGAGCGCCAGCGGGACATCACTGAGAAACAACAGGAACGCGCCAATCAGCAGCACGAGCAGAATCGCAAACACAACCGCCATCGTCATCACGCCTGCTCTGTCCCCGCGCGCCAAGAATGACGCCAGCAAGGCCATCAGACCAATCGTCAACAATGGCAGCGTCGCAACGCTGCTCGCGACCGTACCGAACTCCCACTCGGGCGACTTGAACGACGCCGGATACCACTGAAGCGCGACGTCGATGAACCCGACAACCGCCAACAACAAACCAAACCAACCAAGGAGCCGCCACGCCGTCCGCGGAGCCGTCACCGAGATCGGATTCAGGGCTTTTCTGTCAGCCTGAATCACGACGTGCGGTGGGGTCATTCACTCTCCGTGAGGGCCCGGCATCGGGTGCGTCGGAAGAGCGTTCCGCCAACAGACGCAACTATCGCGAAGCGTGCTTTGCAGGCCGCGTGCCCAATACTATAGACGCCGCGACCGTGGGTCTGAGGCGGCCTAAGCAGCACAGACTCATAGTCTTGCAAGGTATATTAACAACAGCAGCGCTCGCTTGAATTTCGGATGATTGTGTTGATCGCACACTACAGTTTTGTCGTTGCATGACTACAGGCTTCAAAGATTCCTAATCGGCGAAGCGAGGTCATCTGTTGGCGCCAGCGAGTGACATATATTCGAGAATGAATCCTCCTCGTACTCTGACCATCAGCATCGCGGTTTCGGTCGCGGCATCGGCGTGCGGAGCGTTTGCCCCCGCGACGTCCCCTACCGCCTCGGTGATGTCGGTGTCCCCCGCAGAACCGCTCTCGCCGAGCCGGGTACTCACCTCAGAGCAACACCGCTGGGTCGACAGCACCCTGGCCGCGCTCTCGCTCCGCGACCGCGTTGGACAAATGGTCATGGTCTGGATGCTCGGCGACTACTCGAACACGCGAGACTCGAGTTACGCCGAGGTGATTCGCTGGGTCGAGCGAGATCACATCGGCGGCGTGTCGATGTCGCTCGGAACGCCGATCGAAGTCGCCGCCAAGTTGAACGACCTGCAGCGCCGGGCGACGGTGCCACTCCTCGTAAGCGCCGATCTCGAACCGGGATTGGGTCGGTTGGAGGGCGGGCTGTTCGCGCACTACATGCTCGACGCCGGGAGCGCCACAGTGTTCCCGCCGGCGATGGCGATCGCGTCGACGGGGCGTGACTCCGACGCGTACGACGTCGGGCGCGCGATCGCGCAAGAAGGGCGTGCCGTGGGGATCCACATCAACTTCGCGCCGGTGGTGGATGTCAACAACAATCCATCCAACCCGGTGATCAATACGCGCTCGTTTGGCGAGGACCCGAAGCGGGTGGCGCGGCTGTCAGCGCTTTTCGTCCGTGGAGCGACCGACGGTGGGCAATTGGCCACGGCAAAACACTTCCCTGGCCACGGCGATACCGACGTGGACTCCCATGTCGGGTTACCTGTCGTGTCGGCGAACATGGCACGACTCGAACAGGTCGAGTTGGTCCCGTTCAAATCGGCGATCGACGCAGGAGCCGGGTTGGTGATGACGGCACACATCGCGCTCCCCGCGGTCCAAGGCGATAGTAACACGCCGGCGACGCTATCGCCGCGAATCATCAGGGCGCTTTTGCGCGACACGCTCGGGTTTCGGGGCGTCGCGATCACGGACGCGATGACGATGGAAGGCATCGGCAAGGGCTACACGACGGAGCAGAGCAGCGTGTTGGCGGTGACGGCGGGTGCGGACATCCTGCTCAAGCCGTCGGACCCAACGCGCGCCATCGATGCCGTCGTCGCCGCGGTGGAGCGCGGCGACATCGCGCGGTCGCGGATCGACAGCGCTGCGCGTCGCGTGCTCGAGCTCAAGGCGCGGAGCGGTCTGTCCGTGGCGCCCGTCGTATCGCTCGAACAGTTGCGCGATATCGTCGGCTCGCCGGAGCACCGATCACTCGCCGCCGACATCGCCCGAAGGGCGATCACATTGCTCCGCGACCGCGATACGCTGGTGCCGATGACCGACACCGGACGGGTGCTCGTGGTTCACTATGCGCCGGAAACAGAAATCAAGGCTGGTCGAATGTTCGAGGCGACACTCCGGGGCGGTCGAGGAACGGCAGACCGGCGTCGCTCGATACAGGTCGCGCGCATTTTGCCGAGCGCGACGGCCGACGTCCTCGATTCGCTCAGCCGGCTGGCGGATGGTGCGGCGACGGTGATCGTGACGGCCTACGTTCGACGCGTCGAGGGTGAAGGCCGCGTTGCCGTGCCGCAACACATCGCATCGTGGATCGATCGGTTGGCGCAGCGGCGCCGGGTCATCGTCGTCTCGTTCGGGAATCCTTACCTCATCAAACAATTTCCCAATGTCGGCAGCTACATGGTCACGTACGGCGTGAGCGACGATCTCGAGCGAGCAACCGGGCTCGCGTTGATGGGGCGCACCGCGATTTCGGGACGAGTGCCGGTGTCGTTGCCAGGGTTTTTTCGAGCAGGCGACGGTGAGCCCCGCGTTGGTGGACGGTGAAGTTGCGGCGGCGCCGGCGAGATCCTCCCGTTTTTTTTGTCGCAGGGCCATAGAGCATGCGACGAACTTCGCTGCTGCCACGGCGACCAGCGACGTCATCATTCGTCCGATCCCACCGGTGAGTGATTGCGAGCATCTCTCCAGATCACGAACGGCGGACAACTGGCAGCTCACGACCGTTACTGACTGACTCCGCTCCGTTTGGTGTGCGACTAGAGTTTCCATATGAGTAGCACCGGCACGCGCGTTGCGGCGAACTGCGGTCGAGCAATTCACTTGAGACCCACCGTTCGTCGGAGGCATTTCCATGGCCCGCGAGACAACACAGAGAGACAAGCGCACGCAGTCGAAGGCGAGACCTTCGGCGCGAACACAGACAACGCAGAGCGCGCAGAGCTCGAAGACGACCGCGGCGGATCGGCAGACGCCAATCCAAACGGGCCGCGATGAAAATCAACGGACCGGACAGAACGAGTCGAATCAGCAGAGCCAGTCCAATCAAGCAGTGCAATCGAACCAATCCAACCGACAGAGTCAGTCGACCGAATCGAGTCAACAATCCGCCAACATTGCGCGACGTGGGATGAGCGCGCCGGTCCGCGGCGGAGTGAACAATCCGTTCGAGTTGATGCAACGGATGGCGCAGGACATGGATCGTTTGTTCGAGCAATTTGGATTTGGCAGATCTGCGATCGGCCTCGGTCCGACGCTGGGTCCACTACTCAGCAGCGACATCGCCGACCGGCTACCGCGCTTCGTGGAGGGACCGACGCTGTGGACGCCGGCGGTGGAAACCACGCAGCGCGGAGACCGCTTTGTGGTACGGGCCGATTTGCCCGGCATCAACAGAGACGATCTGCACGTGGAGGTCGACGATGATGTGCTGACGATTTCCGGCGAGCGACACACCGAACAGCGAGATGAGCGCAACGGATACTTCCGAAGCGAACGCAGCTATGGTTCGTTCTTCCGCGCGATTCCTTTGCCGGACGGGGTGAAGGCGGATCAGGCCGAAGCGAAGTTCAACGACGGCGTGTTGGAGATCTCTCTTCCCGCGCCGAAGCAAGAGGACAAAAAGAGCAAACAGATTCAGATTCGTTAACAACGCTGAGCTCGTAGAGTCCAACGCTGCGTCGGGGGCCGCCGTACATGAGGTGTCTTGTTCTGACGTACCAGAGCGCGATCACATGGCACGAAGACGAGCGTTGGCGACACCGCCGCAACCGGCAACTGCGGTTGCGGCGCCGACGGAGAGGATCGCGCTCGTTCCACTCGAGCGCGTTGCGATCTCTGTTGTCATACCTACGCTGAACGAGGCGGCACGGATCGAGGCGACGCTCGAGAGTGTAGGCTGGGCCGAACAAGTCATCGTCGTCGACGGAGGGTCGAGCGACCGAACAGTGCCGATCGCGAAACGATGCCGCGCGGAGGTGCTCATCGTGCGCGGCCGGACGATCGCCGAGCAGCGCAATGCGGGTATCGCGAAGGCGCGAAATCGTTGGGTGCTCGCGCTCGACGCCGACGAATTGGTAACGGCCGAGTTGCGCGGGTCGCTCCATCGTCTGTCGACGGCAGGTGGAACCTCGCCCTCGGCGTACCGCATTCGATCACGAAACTGGCATCTCGGTCGTGAGCTGCGTTACGGACCGTGGGGTCGTGATTGGAAAGTTCGCGTGTTCTCGCGCGACCAACGGTTCGCCGTCCGCAGGGTGCACGAGAATCTCGAGGTGCTCGACGACATCGGCACGCTCGACGGTGCGCTGCTGCATCATCCGTATCGCGACTTGTCGCATCAGGTGTCGAAGGTGGCGACGTACGCACGATGGGCGGCGGACGATTTGCGCTCGCGCGGGCGACGCCCGCGGGTGTGGGATCTCATCCTGCTGCCGCCGTGGCGGTTCGTGCGCGACTATTTCGTCATGAGCGGTTGGCGCGACGGTAGGGCGGGGTTCGTTGTCTCGGCCGTGAGCGCCTTCTCGGTGTTTCTCAAATACGCCTGCCTGGCGATGCCGACCGAACGTTAGTAGCTGTGCGAGCTCCGGCGACGTGTTACGATAGAGCATGCACCGTCGCGCGGTACTACATGCCAGGTGACCCTGCTCGCCCGACGGGCAACGTTGCGCGCGTGGGTGGCGCGCGTTCGTCGCGCGTCACGATGCACGATGTCGCGCAGCGCGCGGGTGTGTCGCAGCCGCTCGTCTCGTTGGTGATCGGCGGAAGCCAATCGGTTCGTGTCTCCAACGCGACGCGCGACCGAATTCTGCGCGCGGCCGAGGAGCTGGGATATCGGCCGAACGTTATCGCGCGCGCTCTCGTGCAGAGTCGGTCGTACTCGCTGGGCATCATCGTTCCCGATCTCTACAATCCGTTTTTCGTCGACGTCGTGGCTGGCGTGGAGCGTGTCGCGGCGGACGAGGGGTACGCGGTGTTGCTGTGCAACGCGGTCGAGGTCGCGGCGGCGCGGCATGTCGAGGCGCTTCGTGCGCGTCAGATCGACGGGATCATCATCGACGCCGTGGGTGCCGCGTCCCTCGACGCGATCGCGTTGGCCGATCTCAACGCCGTGTTGATCGACGAGCCCTCGGACGTTCACCTCTCGGTGATGAGCGATGCCGTGGAGGCGGGGCGACTCGCGGCGCAGCATCTGCTCGAGTTGGGGCACGAGCGGATTGGATTGATCGGACCGGCGAGCGATCTGTGGGCGTTTCGAATGCGCGAGCGTGGGTTCGTGCAGGCCGTGCGGGCGAGCAACGGGGCGGGGGGGAAGGGACGCATCGCGTCCGAGCATCTGCGTCGTACGCCGCCGACGGTCGAGGGCGGGCGAACGGCGATGCGGGCACTGCTCGGTGAGCGTGACCGGCCGACCGCGGTGTTCTGCACCAACGACTTGGTAGCACTCGGAGCGTTGAAGGCCTGCGTCGAGACGGGAGTGCGGGTGCCCGACGCGATGTCGATTTGTGGGTGCGACGACATCGAAACCGCGCGCCTGGTGACCCCCGAGCTCACGACGGTACACGTGCGTGCGCGCGAGCTGGGTGCGCGGGCGGCGCGCATGCTGATTCGTTTGGTCGAAGGGGAAGCGCCGCGTGGTGCGGCGAAGCCGCTAGGCGTTCGACTCGTCGCGCGCGGCAGCACCGCGCGGCCGCCGGTACAGCCATGAGAACGGCGACGACCGCGACCGCCCGCGGCTCGACCGTGCATGCAACGCTGGGATTCATCCGCGAGACGTACGGCGCCGAGGCGCTCGACGCGATCATGGAAACGCTCGAGGCCGATACGCGAACGCGAGTCGAGCGAGCGGCGATGACCGACGAGCTGCCGTACGAGGTGCTGGTGACGGTGTGGCGCGCGGCCGACGAGATGCTTCGAGCGCGCGATCCGAGTTGGATGGAGCACGCGGGTGCGTTCGCGATCGAGTCATTGGGGCAGCAGTTGTACGGCGGGTTGCTGCGCAAAGCGTCGCCCGCGGAATTCGTCACGCAGTCGGTGTCGCTCTTTCAATTGTACTACGCGCCCGGGGATATGGTCCCGGTCGAGGTGGATTCAGGGCGGGCGGTGCTTCGACTGGTGGGATTTCCCGCGATCGGTCCGCTGTTTTGCGAGCGACAGACTGGTGGGCTGAGGCGGGCGGCGGAGCTGGCCGGTGGTCAGGGCGTGCGAGTGACCCACGTGCGTTGCGAGCACGAGGGCGACGCCTACTGTGAGTGGGAGGTCCGCTGGGAGTAGGCGGACGGACTGACAAAGCAGATCCTTCGTCGCTCCGCTCCTCAGGAGGACACGGGAGTCGCTCCGCTCCTCAGGATGACAAAGTGCGGGAAGGTCGATCTTGACAAACTGGTGGTGATAATGCGTATTAGCGGCGAGCTAATACGCATTATCGGGCCCTTCCGGTTTCCCCTACATCTCAGTGGACGGCCATCATGACCAGGCGTTTTCTGTCGCTGCTGTGCACGTTCGCGCTCACTGCCCTCGCCGCACCATCTCTCGTTTCGGCGCAAACTGGCCGGATTGTCGGGACAGTCGCCGATTCCGCTGCGAGAGCGATCGCCGGCGCACAAGTCACCGTTGTCGGGACAACGTTACGCTCGAACACTGACGACGCGGGACGATTCTCGATTGGTGGAATCCCGGCGGGCACCTACAACATTCGCGCGCAACGGCTCGGCCAGCGGGCGGTGCTGACGTCGGGCATCGTCGTCAGGGCGAACGAGGACACGAAAGTGTCTTTCGTGCTCGACCACGCGGCGGTCCAGCTCTCCAGCATCGTCGTCTCGGCATCACGGCGCGCCGAGAAAATCACCGATGCTCCAGCGACGATCACGAGTCTGGGGCCAGAGGTAATCGAAAACAGTGTCGGGAACACGTTCGCCGGCGCGCTCAAGGAAGTGAAGGGCCTCGACTTCATCCAAGTCGGCATGACGAGCGTCGCGATCAATGCGCGCGGCTTCAACTCGTCGTTCAACAGCCGCTTCCTGATGGTCGAGGACGGACGCATTGCCGTCATTCCCGAGAGTGGCTTGCCGACTGGATCGCTGACGCCGACGCCGAAAATCGATCTCGCCGGAATGGAAGTACTCGTCGGTCCAGGGTCGGCGCTCTACGGGCCAGATGCATCGAACGGCGTGCTCTCGATGCGTACGAAAGATCCGCGCGCCTTCCCGGGACTCACGCTCGAGGTGATGGGTGGCAGCCGCTCCTATAAAGATGTCCAGGGGCGTTTTGCCGGTTCGAGCGGCAATATCGGATATAAGGTCTCTGGTGAGTATCAGGACGCGAACGATTGGCAGAACTACCTGAACTACAACGCGGGCGGCACGCTCGTGGCGCCGGGCACGGCGAACTCGGTGAACGAAGCGAACCTCAAGGTTCCGATCGATTGGCGCGCAAGCGTGAAGCGCGGAACGGGTGCGGTTGTCTACTACGCCGGCGAAAACCGATTCGAAGTCAACGGGGGCATGAGCCTCACCGACGGCATCGGGCAGACGAACGTCGGACGCAACCAGCTCTCCGGATGGAAATACAACGTGGCACAAGCGAAGTACTCGACGCCACACTGGTACTTGAACGCGTACCGTGAGCAGTCGCAGTCCGGAAAGTCGTTTGCACTGAACCGGTACGCGGGCGCGCAGCTCACGCCGGCAAACTCGAGTCTCTCCGCTGATTCGTTGCGCATGCTCTCAGATTGGCCGAGCAATGGACGTCTCTACGCGGCGGAATTGCAGGGCAACTACACGGTAGCCCCGCTGCTCAACACCACCGCGGTATTTGGTGGGCAGTATCGTGATGACGTCGTGAGCAGCGATCGCCAGTGGCTCACCGATCGCGTGACGAAGAAAGACATCAGCAACAACCAGAAGGGTATCTACGCGCAGACGACGACCCCCGCCGCGTCGTGGGTCGACATCGTTCTCGCTGGTCGCCTCGACTATCCGACGTCGTACTCCAGCCAGTGGAGCCCGAAGGCGGGCGTGGTGCTGAAGCCGGTGGCTGACCAGGCGTTCCGCGTGACGTACAATCGCGCTTTCAAGTCTCCGACGATTCTCCAGACGAATTTCTTCATCCCGGATTGGACGTCGATCATCTCGATCTACGGCAACACGGACGGCTTCACGGTGAAGGACGCGAGCGGGAACGTGAAGGCGACGTATGCCCCGCTGGTGCCCGAATCGAACAAGACATGGGAGTACGGCTACAAGGGTATCTTGGGGGAGAAGCTGTATCTCGACGGGACGTACTACCGGTCCAAGTATGAGAATTTCACGAGTCCGCTCGCGGTGATCGCGAATCCGTTTGCCGCGTCGCCGACGTACGCGTACCCCACCGCGAACCCGAACGGCATCCCGACGAATTCGACCGGCCGCATCGTTACTCCGGGCGGAGTCACGCCGGTGACGCTGATCTACTACAACCTCGGCAAGGCGACACTGTCCGGATTCGATCTCGGCGCGAACTATTTCGTGACGAGCCGTCTCGATGTGCGCGCCACGTTGTCGACGGTGAAGTTGACCGATCTCGCCGTTCCGACTGGCTTCGAGGAGGCGACAGCGCTGAACGCGCCGAGCACCAAGTGGACCGTCGGTACGACGCTGAAGGATGTCGGACCGCTGACAACTGGCGTCACGTTCCGCGACGTGAACGCGTACTACTTCCGTTCGGGCGTCAACACAGGCGTGATCCCGACGTTCGGCACCTTCGACGTGAACGTCTCGGCGAAGGTTCCGCAGCTGCCGAACACGATGATCAACCTGAACGTGGCCAATCTGTATTCTTGCGGCGCGACTGACGTCACCTACAAGACCGGGACGACGCCGGCGAATTCGTCGATCGCGACAGAAAGGCGGAGCTGCGCCTTCGGCAAGCGTCATCGCGAGATGATCAACATGCCGGACATCGGCACGATGGCGTTCCTCGGACTGCGCGTCAGCCGGTGAACGTCGGATCGTTGCTGGCGCGCCACGCACGCTATCGCGGTGATGACATAGCGGTTGTGTGTGGCGCGCGCCGGTTCACCTTCGCCGAGCATTACGAGCGCGTGAACCGGCTCGCCAACGTGCTCCAATCGCTGGGTGTGAAGCAGGGCGACGCGGTGGCGATCATTTTGCCCAATTGCATCGAGCTGTTGGAGGCATACCGCGCCTGTGCGCAACTGGGCGTTGTGTCGGTGCCGCTGAGCCCACTGCTGCGCGGCGCGGGTCTGGTTTCGCTTCTTCGCGATTCCGACTCGACGGCGGTGATTGCTTGTCGGTCGATGGTCGAGGCGCTGAATGAAGCGCGTCTCGAGCTTTCTCATATCGCGGCGGCGAACTACATCCTGACCGATGCGCCGGGGACGCCGGAGTATCGCGATTACGCGGCGCTCACGGCGGCGGCGAGCGCGGATCCGTCGCCGGTGCCCGACATTCGAGACGACGATGTCTACAACGTCATCTACTCGAGCGGCACGACCGGGCAGCCCAAGGGCATCGTGCACACGCACTACGTGCGCGCCCTCTACTGCACGATGTTCGCGAGCCAATTCCGGTTCACGCCCGAGAGCGTGGTGATGCACGCGGGCTCGCTGGTGTTCAACGGCGCGTTCGTGACACTGATGCCCGCATGGTACCTCGGCTGCAAATTCATTCTGCAAGAACGATTCGACGCGTCGGCGTTCATCGAGCTCGTCGAGCGAGAGCGAGTGACGCACGTGATGATGGTGCCGTCACAGATCGTCGCGGTACTGAACGCGCCCAACTTTTCGGGCGACAAACTCAAGTCGCTCGAGATGCTTTGCTCAGTCGGCGCACCGTGGCATCGCGAGCACAAGGAAGCGCTGTTGCCGGTGCTCCCGAATTCGCTGTACGAGCTGTATGGGCTCACCGAGGGGTTCATCACGGTGCTCGACAGCGCGGATTTCGCGCGCAAGATCGATTCGGTTGGAACGCCGATTCCATTCAGCGGGATGCGCATCGTCGACGGCGACGGTCGCGACCTGCCGCCTGGCGAGCCGGGCGAGATCGTCGGCTACTCGCCGCTGATGATGCCAGGGTACTACAAGCGTCCCGATCTCACCGCGCAAGCGATTGTCGACGGGTGGCTATATACAGGTGATGTCGGGATGATGGACGAAGACGGCTATCTGCATCTCGTCGATCGCAAGAAGGACATGATCATCTCGGGCGGCGTGAACGTGTTTCCGAAGGACATCGAGGAGATTGCTGTGCAGCATCCGGCGATTCGTGAAGTCGCGGTGTTCGGCGTGGCGAGCGAGAAATGGGGCGAGTCGCCGTTCGCGGCGGTGATTCTGAAGGAGGCCGGCTCGGCGACGTCGGATGAACTGCGGGCGTGGATCAACGCGCGGGTTGCCGCGCGATACCAGCAACTTCAAGGCGTCGCGATCGTGGACGACTTCCCGCGCAGCACGGCGGGCAAGACGCTCAAGCGGGTGTTGCGCGACCAATACGCGACGCTGGCGACTGTATGAGAACTCCAACCGCGGTCGCACCGGCGATTGCCACCGACAGATACCTCGTCGCCGGTGACGTCACGATTCACTATCTCGACATCCCCGGCGGGTCGCCGCCGCTCGTCTTGCTTCACGGACTCTCGGCGAACGCGCACTGCTTCAGCGGATTGATCGGTGCCGGACTGAGTCCAGCGTTTCGCGTCATCGCACCTGACTTGCGCGGACGCGGAAAGACGGACAAGCCGGCTACCGGCTATACAATGGCCGACCACGCGCGCGACATTCTCTCGCTGCTCGATGCGCTCCAACTCGATCGCGTCGTGTTGGGCGGACATTCATTCGGCGGGTACCTAGCGATCTATATCGCGGCGCATTACCCGGAGCGTGTCGAGAAGCTGATCGTGATCGATGCCGCAATCACGCTCAATCCGCGTGTCGGTGAGCTACTCAAGCCGTCGCTGGACCGCTTGACGCGTGTCTCGCCATCGATCGACGCGTACCTCGCCGAAGCGCGAAACGCGCCGCACCTCGACGGATTTTGGGACGCGGACATCGAGCGGTATTTCCGCGCCGAGATTCAGGAGAACGCCGACGGGACCGCGCAATCGGCGACGAGCGCGATGGCGATCGGCCAGGCGTTGCAGGGCGTGGCCGGTGAGCCGTGGTTGGAGTGGGTGAGCGCGGTCCGCCAGCCGACGTTGCTGTTGAACGCGACCGGCGCGTACGGTCCGGCCGGCACGCCGGCGCTCGTCGAGGCCGAATACGCCCAGAAAACCGCCGCGGCGTTCGCGAATGTGCGATACGTCCAGGTCCCGGGCAATCACATGACGATGGTGTTCGGGGCCGCCGCGCCCGTGGTAAACGCGGAGATCGAGCGGTTCGTGCGCGGTGATTTCCATCCCGCCGCATGAAGAATCTCGACGGAAAAGTCGCGTTGGTGACGGGTGCGGGGCGCGGCATCGGTCGTGCGATCGCCCTCAAACTAGCGGGCGAGGGCGCGAGCGTCGTCGTCAATGATCTCGACGACGAGCCCGCGTCGGACACGGTGGCGACGATCGCCGCCGATGGCGGCGTGGCCGTGTCGTGCAACGGAAGCGTCGTCGAACCGGGGTTCGCCGAGCGATTCGTGCAGACGGCGCTGGACCGATTCGGTGGTCTCGACATCATCGTCAACAACGCGGGCTTCACGCGCGACAACGTCATCCAGAAGATGACCGACGAGCAATTCCAAGCGGTGCTCGACGTTCATGTCACCGGGCCATTCCGAATTCTCCGCGCCGCGGCCGAGCCGATCCGACGATTCGCGAAGCAGGAGGCGGAAGAAGGGCGCGAGGTATTTCGGAAAGTCGTGAACATCTCGTCGGTGTCGGGCCTCTGCGGCAACGCGGGGCAGATCAACTATGCGGCGGGGAAAGCCGCCGTTGTCGGCATGACGAAGACGTTGGCGAAGGAGTGGGGGCGCTATCGCGTGAACGTGAACTGCGTGGCGTTCGGGTTCATCAACACGCGGATGACGCAACCGCTGGGCGACGAGCGGCTCGACTCGCTGGCGAAGCAGCAAATCCCGTTGGGCCGCTTGGGCACCGTCGAGGAGGCGGCGAATGGCGTCTATCTCTTCTGCACCCCCGAGTCCGATTACATCTCCGGCCAAGTCATCACAGTCGGCGGCGGAATCCGATTCTGAGAGCGCGCTAGAACGGGAGACGATGCGCCGCGTCACGTGGCGGCTGATCCCGTTCGTGTTCGTCCTCTATATCTTCAATTTTCTCGATCGCTCGAACGTCGGGCTCGCGGCGTTGCAGATGAACCGCGACCTGGGGTTCAGCGCGCGGGCGTTCGGGTTGGGCGCGGGGATCTTCTTCGTCGGCTACTCGTTGTTCGAGGTGCCGAGCAATCTCGTCCTCGTTCGTGTGGGTGCGCGGCGATGGATCGCCCGCATCATGATCACGTGGGGACTCCTGGCGTCGGCGCTGATGTTCGTGCGCACGCCGACCCAGTTCTACGTGCTGCGATTTCTGCTCGGCGTGGCCGAGGCGGGGTTCTTTCCGGCGATCTTGTACTACTTGAGTCAGTGGTACCCGGCGTCGATGCGAGCGCGGTCGGGTGCGTGGTTCATGATCGCGATCCCGTTGTCGGGGACGATTGGCGGTCCGTTCGGTGGATGGCTGCTCGGTCTCAATGGACGCGTCGGGCTTGCCGGTTGGCAGTGGCTATTTGTGATCGAAGGAATTCCGTCCGTCGTGCTCGGGCTCGTGGTGCTGCGGTATCTGACGGAGCATCCGCGCGAGGCGCGTTGGTTGTCGAGCGAGCAGCGCGCGTGGCTCGTCGCGCGGTTGGAACGTGACCGGAGCGCGGCGCACGCGGCGCACGGACTCTCGGCGTTGCGCGGGCTGGCGCATCCTCTCATCTGGCTGGCGGCGCTTCCGGAGTTTCTCGTGACGACGGCGGGCTACGCCTATCTGTTCTGGGGACCGACGTTGATCCGCGACGCGTTGCACACGAGTAATGCGGCAACGGGATGGATCACCGGCGGGATCGCGGGCCTCTGCGCGATCGGGATGCTCGTCGTGGGTGCGAGCTCGGATCGCACGGGCGAGCGTGCGCTACACGCGGCGGCGTGTGCGTCGCTGGTTGCGCTCGGGTGCGCGGGTGCTGGCCTCTTCGGGACGCCCATCTTGCGCATCGCGAGTTTGGCGGTGGCCGAGGTGGCGGTCATCAGTTTTCTCGCGCCCTTCTGGTGCATTCCCACGCTGCTGTTGAGTGGCAGCGCGGCGGCGGTGGGGATCGCGTTGGTGAACGCGATCGGCAACGTTGGTGGATTCGTTGGGCCGAACGTGATCGGCTTCCTGAAGACGGCGACGGGTGGCGACACCGGTGCGTTCCTTTGTCTGGCGGCGATGGCGCTTGTGGCGGCGGGGATTTGCGTGGGCATGCGACGGAGTCTCACTACTCACAGCCGCTCCTGAACTGCCTGGAGCGATCCTGAACTGGCGGGCATCAAAGTCTTTGACGATCCGTTGGTGTCCGTTCGATCCGTTCAATCGTTTTTAACAACCGTTATGGCTCGCCCGAGCGGCGGTCGGCGAGAGCGCGTGGCGGAATGAGGTGTCGTCGCGCGATGTAGGCCGTAACAATTGGTGAAACGATTGAACGGATGAAACGGACCCAAACGGAGACGGCAAAAGATCGAAGATTTGTTCGATGACGGCAGGCATTGAGGCGCGCGAGCAGCGTTTGATGGTCGTCGGGCGCCGGGCGCTCGCTTAGGTTTTGAGGGAGTGGTTCGTCGTCACCCCTTGTCCTGACAGGTTTGCTACACGTGTCTCAGCCCGCGAACGACACCTCCCCCTCCTCGCCCGCCGCGCATCGCGACTTCATTCGTGAGATGGTGGCGGATGACGTCGCCAGCAATCGATTCGGGCGGCAGATCGCGACGCGATTTCCGCCGGAGCCGAACGGGTTCGCGCACATCGGTCACGCGAAGTCGATCTGCTTGAACTTCGGAATCAAGGAGGAGTTCGGAGGCCGTTGCAATCTACGGTTCGACGACACGAATCCGTCTACCGAAGACATCAAGTACGTCGACGCGTTCAAGCAGGATGTCGCGTGGTTGGGGTTCGAGTGGGACGCGGAGCTGTACGCGAGTGACTACTTCGGGAAGCTGTACGAGTTCGGCGAGCTGTTGGTGAAGAAGGGAAAGGCCTACGTCGACTCGCAGAGCGACGAAGAAATCCGCGAAAGGCGAGGCACGGTGACGTCGCCTGGGAAGAACAGCGCGTATCGCGATCGCACGGTCGACGAGAATCTCGATTTGCTGCGACGAATGCGCGCGGGCGAGTTTCCCGACGGCGCTCATGTGCTGCGCGCGAAGATCGACATGACGCATCCGAACATGCTCATGCGCGATCCCTTGTTGCTGCGGATCCGCCATGCACATCACTATCGGCAAGGCGACGCGTGGTGCCTCTATCCGCTGTACGATTTCGCGCATCCGCTCTCGGACGCGATCGAGGGGATCACGCACTCGTTGTGTACGCTCGAATTCAAGGACAACAACGACATCTATCGGTGGCTCGTCCGCGAGTGCGGCATCGATCGTCCACCGGAGCAGACCGAGTTTGCTCGGCTCGAACTCGACTACACCCTGTTGAGCAAGCGAAAGCTGCTTCGCCTCGTCAATGAGAACCTCGTCTCGGGATGGGACGATCCGCGGATGCCGACGATCGCCGGGATGCGTCGTCGCGGAGTAACGCCCGAGGCCCTGCGCGCGTTCTGCGACACGATCGGCGTGGCGCGAAAGCCGGCTCGCACTGAGCTGGCGACGTTCGAACACGCGATCCGGAACGATCTCAACATGCGCGTGCCCCGAGTCATGTGCGTGACACGACCGCTCAGGGTCGTGATCGAGAATTATCCCGAGGGATACGTCGAGGAGCTCGACGCTTCGTACTATCCGCACGACGTGCCGAAGACGGGGTCGCGCAAGGTGCCCTTCTCGCGCGAGCTCTACATCGAACGTGACGATTTCATGGAGGATCCGCCGAAGAGGTTTTTCCGACTGGCGCGAGGGCGGGAAGTGCGTCTCCGCTACGGGTATTTCATCACCTGCACCGACGTGGTGAAGGATGCGTCGGGCGACGTCGTCGAGCTCCGCTGCACGTACGATCCGGCGACGCGCGGCGGTGACTCGCCGGACGGGCGAAAGGTGCAGGGGACGATTCACTGGGTGTCGGCAGCGCAGGCGCTCGACTGCGATCTGCATCTGTACGATAAGCTGTTCACCATCCCCGATCCTGACGCGGTCGAGGAAGGACAGGACTTCCTGAGCGTGTTGAATCCGGAATCACTCGTCGTGATCCACGGCGCGCAGGTCGAACCAAGCGTCGCCGGCGATCCGCTCGGGACGCGGTATCAGTTCGAGCGAACGGGGTACTTCATCAGCGACCCGATGTCCGCGTCGGGACGGCTGACATTCAATCGTACTGTGACGCTCCGAGATTCGTGGGCGAAGATCAACGCGAAATGAGTCGTCGAGTCGGGTGAGATGATCTCCGTCGAACGTCTGGCGAGCTTGCCGTTGTTCGCCGACGAGCCGCGCGACGTGATCGGCGCGCTGGCGCGACGAGGGATCGAAGTGCGGTTCGAGCCGAATGGCGTCTTGTTTCTCGCCGGGAGTGAGCCGCGCGGATGGTACGTTGTGCTAGGGGGCCGGGTGCGCGTCGTGCGTGGGTCCGAATCGCGGCAGCACGTCATCCACACCGAGACGAAGGGTGGCACCCTCGGTGAAGTGCCGTTGTTCGGTGGTGGAACGCATCCGGCGACTGGAATCGCGGCCGAGCCGACACAATGCGCGCTGTTCAGCCGTGCCGCGCTCGAGGCGGCGATTGGCGAAGCGCCGACAATCGCGTTCATCATCGCGCGCCGGCTTGCCTCGCGTGTACGTCAGCTCGTCGATCGACTCGACGAGCGATCGGCGAGAAGCGTGCAGTCGCGATTGATCGAGTTCCTGTTGACGCGGCCGACGAATCGCTCGGGGTCGGTCACGATCGGGATGACGCAACAAGCACTGGCCGAAGAGCTCGGGACGGTTCGTGAGGTCGTGTCGCGGGAGATTCGGGTGCTCACAAGGCGCGGGCTACTCGAGGCGCTGGGAGGGGGGAGGTATCGACTAGGAGCGGGACTGACGAAGGGCGGAACTGACGAAGAGCGGCTTTGAGTTGTGTGACTTTTGTTCCGGACGCGGCGGGCAGTGTTGTCTAGGATGATGTAGCCAAACACGGAGAGCACATGTTGCGTCGTCGAGTCTGGAGTTTCGTTGTCGGTGTACTACTGCCGGTGTCAGGTGCCGCTGCCCAGCACGACATGTCGATGCACGCGGCGTCAGGCCCGGTGCCGACGTCGTCGGGTCAAGCGGCGTTCGCGACGATCGCGGAGGTGGTCCGGCTGCTCAAGGCCGATTCGACGATCGATTGGTCGCAGGTCAACATCGAGGCGTTGCGTCAACATCTGATCGATATGGACGCGGTGACGATGCGTTCAACGGTGCGACAGCGCAATGTAGATGGTGGCATGGAGGTCGACGTGACGGGCACCGGCACGACGGTCGGTGCGATCAAGCGGATGCTGTCGATGCATGCGATGATGCTCGATCAAACGGCCGAGTACCGTGCGACATCGACGGATATGCCCGGCGGCGTCCGATTTCGTGTGACGGCGAAGGATGTGAAGGACGCGCGCACGGTCGCGCAGATTCGGGGACTGGGGTTCGCCGGATTGCTGACCGAGGGCGATCACCACGCGCCGCACCACATGGCGCTCGCACGAGGGAAGCAGGAGTGAGGGTTGAGGGTTGAGGGATGGCGAAGCCATAATTCGCATCCTCGTTGTCTCGATATGGCGCCCCTCGTCCCCCGAGCTTGCTTCCGCTCATTGGCATTCTGATCGTCGTCGTCGGGTTTGCGCTGCGATTCAACCCGTTGGTTGTCGTGGCCGCGGCGGCGATCGCGACGGGGATCGCGGCGGGGCATGCGACGATCGACGTCATCAGCGCGTTCGGTAAGGCGTTCATCGATAGTCGTTCCGTGCCAGTCGTGTGGCTTGCGCTGCCGGTGATTGGCTTGCTCGAGCGGTCGGGGCTCAAAGAGCGTGCGCGAACGGTGATCTCAGGAATCCGCGTCGCGACAACCGGACGGCTGCTGCTCGCCTACCTCGCATTGCGGCAGATCACTTCGGCGCTTGGGCTCATGTCGCTGGGCGGTCATCCGCAAATGGTGCGACCACTCATCGCGCCGATGGCCGAAGCGGCGGCGGAAACGCGGTGGGGCGAGCTCCCCGAGCGCACACGAAACCGAGTTCGCGCAAACGCCGCGGCCGTCGACAACATCGGGCTGTTCTTCGGTGAAGACATCTTCATCGCGATCGGGTCGATTCTGCTCATTCGTGGGTTTCTCGACCAGAACGGAATCCACGTCGAGCCGACGAGTCTCGCTGCGTGGGCGATTCCGACGGCAGTGTGCGCGTTCGTGATTCACGGAACGCGATTGGCGCTGCTCGATCGATCATTGAAGGCGGAGGTTGAGCGTGAGGAGGCCGCCCCATGATCACGCTGGAGTTTGTCAACGTGCTCATGGGCCTCATGATGGCGGGCATCGCCATCGTGAACCTGCGCGACAAGACGAGTAAGAAGCGACACAACAACGCGGCGTTTTGGGGGATTTACGCCCTGACGTTTCTCGTCGGATCGTACCTTCCAAATTTCGTGAATGGCCTGTTGGTGATCACCATGGTGTTGATCGTCGCCGTCGGAAAGCTCGGCGGAGCGCCCGGTGAATCGACCACGCGCGCCGACCGCGAAGGCAGCGCGGCGAGATGGGGCAACCGATTGTTCATCCCCGCGCTCACGATTCCAGCCGTTGCGCTACTGGGAACGTTCACGTTGAAAGAGTTTTCCGTGAACGGCGTCCCTCTCGTCGATCCAAAACAGGTCACGCTGATCTCCCTCGGACTCGCGACTGTGGCGGCGCTCATCGTCGGAATCGCGATGCTGCGACCGCCGCCGAGCGCGCCCATTGTCGAGGCCCGGCGATTGATGGACGCCGTGAGCTGGGCCGCCCTGCTGCCGCAGATGCTCGCCGCACTCGGCGCAATGTTCGCTCTTGCCGGCGTCGGGCCGATCGTCGCCGGAATTCTCGCTCGATGGATCCCGCTCGACACCACATTCGCGGTGGTCGCGACGTACACGATCGGAATGGCATTGTTCACGAGCATCATGGGCAACGCGTTCGCCGCTTTCCCAGTCATGACCACGGCGATCGGGTTGCCGCTGATCGTCCACCGGTTTGGGGGCAACGTGGTGATCATGGCGGCGATCGGCATGTTGTCGGGTTTCTGCGGCACGCTCGTGACACCGATGGCCGCGAACTTCAATATCGTTCCCGCTGCGCTGCTCGAGTTGCCGGACCAAAACGCCGTCATCAAAGTCCAGATTCCCACGGCACTCATGTTGCTCGCCGCGAACACGGCACTCATGTACTTGTTCGTCTTTCGATGACGACACTCGATCCGACGCTTGGGTCGAAACTCGCGTCGCTCGCGCTGGCGCATGTGCGTCGCGAATATCCGAACAAACTCGATCACGTGCTGAACGGGCCGGACGATCTGCGCGCTCCGAGCGAACTGCATCCCGTCTTTTACGGCAGCTTCGATTGGCATTCGAATGTCCACGCCTATTGGCTGCTCGCTTCGCTCCAGCGGCGATTGCCATCGTTGAGTGATGCCGCGCGGATCCGCGAGCTATTCGACGCGCAGTTCACCGCGCGCAACGTGGCGGCCGAGATCGCGTATCTGACTCGCCCGTCAGCGGGAACGTTCGAGCGCCCGTACGGCTGGGCATGGCTACTCATGTTGGCCGCGGAACTCACGCGACATGAGACTGCGGAGGGTCGCCGCTGGTCGGCGGCGATCCGTCCGCTCGCCGACGCATTCGCCCAACGCTTTCGAGAGTTCTTACCGAAAGCGGCGTATCCGATTCGTGTTGGAACGCACTTCAACACGGCGTTCGCGCTCGCATTGGCATCGGACTACGCGACGGCGGCCGGTGATCGCGACTTGACGGCGAAGTTGCGCGCCAAAGCGACGAGCTGGTACGCAGGGGACGTCGATTGCCAGGCGTGGGAGCCGGGCGGCGACGATTTTCTGTCGCCGGCGCTAATCGAGGCCGAGTGCATGCGGCGCTTGGTCGATCGCGAAACGTGGTCGACCTGGATGGATCGTTTTCTGCCGCGGCTCGACGCTCGTGAGCCGCGAACGTTATTCGTTCCCGTCGACGTGAGTGATCGATCGGACGGAAAGATCGCGCACCTCGATGGTCTGAATCTCAGCCGCGCATGGTGTTGGCGAAGTATCGCCAGTTCCTGGGATTGGTCTGATCCGAGACGCGAGACGGCATTGGCCGCTGCGGAGCGACATCTCGCGGCGAGCCTGCCACACGTCGCCGGCGACTACGCCGGCGAGCATTGGTTGGCGACGTTCGCGCTGCTGGCAATCACTGTCGCTTAGGACCTTCGCCGCTTCGCGTCGAACGCCAGCACCGCGTCGGCCAGCGGGGCGATGTCGTAGCGAACCGGGTCGGTCGTCGGAAGCCCCGTTTGTTGCGCGACTTGCTCGATCACTCGGCGCGCGTCGTCGTCGGTCAGGTCGGACGTGTTGAGCGAGACACCGATCGTGCTCGCCTGACGAAGTGGCGCCGCCATCGCTTCGTGGAGGGCGATGACGTCGTTGAGCGGCGGGATCTCGAGCCAGGCGTTGTGGCGGAACGTCTTCCGCGTGGGCTGGTGGCAGACGATGAGCGCGTGTGGAAGGCTGCCGTGCAGGAGGCCGACTGACACGCCGGAGTAGCCAGGGTGCAAGATGGAACCCTGACCTTCGACGAGCACGATGTCGGCGTCGTCGGCGGCTTTGATCGTCACGGCCTCGGACGCGCCGGCGACGAAGTCCGCCACGACGGCGTCGATGCACACACCCCAGCCCTCGATGAAGATTCCCGTCTGTCCGGTTGGCGCGAACGTCGCGCGAGCGCCTCCCTCTCGCAGCGCGTTCCGGAGTTGCAGCATCACGGTCATCTTGCCGATGTTGGCATCCGTGCCGACCGCGAGCACGATCGTCTGTGTCAATGCGCGAACCCGTCCCGCGCCCACGAGCAAATCGTCGGGCGGACGGCGCACGTCGCGTACGGTGACGGCACGTTCCCGCGCCAGGGGTCCAAGTGAGGGATCGTCGGTAACGAACGTGTGAAGCCCGTTCCAGATATCGAGTCCGCACTCGATGGATTGGCGAATCGCGGCGCGCGCGCCGGTCGGGAGGCCGCCGCCGGCAACGGCGATGCCGACGAGGAGCGCGTCAGCGCCTTGCGCGGCGCCTTCGTCGACCGTGGCGACGATCGGAATGCTGCCGCCAAACCCGATGACGTCGGACACGCATTTTCCGGCGTGTACGCTGTCCAAGACCGCGGCGACATGGGGAGCGGAATATCGGATCACGGAGTGGCCAGTCTTGGCGGCCGGCGTTCCGAGTTGACCTTCGGCATAGATGAGATAGCGAGACATGCCGATGAATCAAACGGATCTGCTCCGTCTTGTCATCTTGAGAGGCGCAGCGACGAAGGATCTGCCGTTCGATCTCGGACGAACGGCAAATCCTTCTGCTTACTCGGCACACTGGCCGTGGCTTTTTTCTAGTACGGCTTCTTGGTTTTCTTGCCGGCGCGGTGACGGTGTGTCGAGTCTTTCTTCACACTATCGAGGGCGGCCGAGTCCTTCATGGTCGTGTCGATCGGCAGGACTTTCTTGCTTGTGTCGGCGCGGCTCCCCGGAACCGGGTTCGTATCCGTTCGGACCGCAGCCGTGTCATTGGCGATGGTGCCCGCGGCCGTGCCGGTGTCGCCGGACGACCGATTGCTCGAGCATGCCGCGACGGCGAACGCGAATGGAAGAGCCAGTGTGAGTTTCGTCAGCTGAATCATTTGGGCCTCCGTTGGGTGCTCGCTCCATGAAGCAACTCGCGTGCATCCGCGCCAAGGGAGCCGCCGATGCTCGGGCGGGCTCGCACACTGAGCGGCGACCTCGGCGGCCAAGAGGACGGCGAGGATGACGCGAGGCGCATGGGTGCCTCGTGGGCAAGCGGGTTCTCGCATATCTTTGTCGCGTTCTCACTCTGGTCGAGGTTGTCATGTCGCATCGAAGTCGATCGTCGCTGATCGCCGCGATTGCCGCGATCGTTGCACCCGTGTGCCTGGCGGCTCAGGCCTTGCCAAAGGTCGGCCCACCGCACGGTACGGTGATCGTTGTCGGCGGGGGCTCGATGGGTCCCGAGATTTATCAACGATTCATCGATGCGGCGGGCGGACCGAACGCGCTGATCGTCGACGTGCCGACCGCGGGCGGGGATTCCGTCTATAAGCAGGATGCGCCCGGAACGCGCGGATGGAAGCAGGCCGGCGCGAAGAACATTTATGTTCTGCACACGACCGATCGGAAGCTCGCCGACTCGGATTCGTTCGCGGCGATCCTGCGCAAAGCCGGCGGAGTTTGGTTCGAGGGCGGACGACAGTTTCATCTCGTCGATTCATACGCCGGCACGAAAACCGAGCAGGGATTTCACGAGGTGTTGGCGCGCGGCGGCGTCGTCGGCGGCTCGTCGGCGGGCGCGTCGATTCTCGGAAGTTTTCTCGTGCGCGGCGCGCCGTCGAACAACAACCTCATCATGGATTGGCCGGGATACGAGAAGGGCTTCGGCTTTCTTCGCGGCGTCGGGATCGATCAACATGTCGTGGCGAGAGAGCGCCTAGCCGATCTCGCCGATTCGATCCTGCCCAAGTATCCGGACCTCCTTGGCATCTCGGAGGATGAGGGGACGGCCTGGGTGGTGAAAGGCGACGTGGCCGAGATCGTCGGTCGGAACAAGGCGTTCGTGTACGGCGGCAAGGACGTAATGGACGCGGGCAAGCCATTCGTCACGCTGCACCCGGGCGATAAATACGACCTGGCGACGCGGCACATTGTCCATCGCGCGAGCGACGACTCGCCGGTGACGGTGGAGTTCGTGGATTCGTTATTCAAGAAGTACTCAGATCCGACGCTCGGCGGCGCGACCGTGCTCGTCGCGCGCGGCGGTGAAGTGTTCATCGACAAGTCATACGGAATTCCGGACCAGTCGAAGTACATGCCGACGACGACTGTGCCGCAGTTTCAACTGGGGTCGATCGGTGAGGTCTTCTCGTCGATCTGCGCGCAGCTGCCGGAGCCACCGGCTCGCGGAAATCGCGGCGGGGATTCAACGACGGGACGCGGACGTGGCGGCCGCGCGGCCTCGGCCACGCCGAGCACGCCGCTTCAGACGTGCGTGGGCTCTCGAGTGTCGACGCCGGTGGGCATGCACAAGACGAACGCGACGGCCGACGGCCAAGTCTTGTCGAACGTCGACGAGCTCTATCGTCTGGCGCTTGGCCTCGAGAATCCGCGGACGTTCGCGCGCGACACGACGAGCGGCGACTCGAGCGGCGGAGGCCATGCATTCGATTCCGCGCGCGGATGGCAGGCGGACACGTATCACGGCGTGGCTCGACTCAGCGCGTTCGCCGTGGCCGGCGGTCTGCGCAGCGCGTTCGTTCGCATCCCGGAGAAGCGCGCGTCGATCATCGTCCTGACGGGTGACGACAGCGCACCGGCGAAAGTGATCGCCGACAAGATCACCGATCAGTTGTTGGCGGAGAAGAAGCGGTAGCGCTAGTGGCACCGGCCACGTCACGGCGCACCAATGCCTAGTCAGCGGAAGCGCGTCCGCGCGGCGCGGCGGATCACCGTATTCGGACCGGCCGCGATCGTGATCATTCTTGGCGCTCTGTCATACGGCGCGTTGCGCCGCGCGATCCAGATGCGCGAGCTCGTCACGCACACACGCGCGGTCCTTCAAACCTCGGCTTCGCTGCTGACGGCCTTGCTCGACGCTGAGACCGGTGAGCGTGGATACCTCCTCACCCGCGACACGACATTTCTCGCGCCATATCGAGGCGCGTCATTGCGGATCGACAGCTTGTTGGCCCAACTCCGCTCACTCGTCCCGAACAATTCCGTCCAACAGCGGCGTCTGGACACGCTCGGGCTGCGCGTGCACGAGCGCGTCGACGCGCTTGCCGGGGCGATCGAAGACCTGCGCACCGGAAGGACAGAGGTCGCGGTTGGCGTCGTAGCGCACGGCCCGGGCAAGCGGCTGATGGATGAGGCCCGCCGTCTCGTGGCGGACATTGATGGACGCGAAGAGGAGTTGCTACTCCAGCGTCAGCGCGACGAGGACGATTCCAACAGCCTGCTCTCCGGACTCCTCATTCTAGGAACCCTCATCGCCAGCCTCCTGGCGCTGCTCGTGAACCGGAACTTCGATCGCGCGCTGAGCGATCGACGCGAGGCATTGGAAGACTCGCGATCGGCCAACGAGCGTCTACAGGAGCAAGCGATCGAGTTGGAACACCAAGCCGAGGCGGCGCAGTCGGCGGCGTCCGAGGCCGAACAGGCGACGGAGAGCGCGCAACGTGCGCTCCGTGCCGCTGAGGAATCCGAGCGTCGCGCCGGCCGGCTGCAGATGGCGACCGAGGCGCTGAGCGGAGCGTTGTCACGCGCCGAGGTGGCGAACCTCATCGTTGATCAAGCAATGGCGGCGCTTGGTGCGCAGTCGGGAGCGCTCGCCGCGGTCGAGCGCGACCGTTTGTGTTACATCGCCGTCCGTGGCGTGTCGACCGTGACGGTCGGCGACATGGTTCCCCTCGATGAATCGCGGCCGCTCCCGAGCGCGATCCGAACAGGCCAACCCTTAGTGCTGTCCGGTATCGACGTTCTACGAGAGCGATTCCCTCTCTTTGCGGCGCCCCACGCGAAGGATGGAGTTCAGGCGATCGCCGTCTTTCCAATGGAGACGGGCGGACGCGTGCTCGGCGGATTGCTCGTTCGGTTCACGAGCCCGCGCGAGTTCAGCGCGCTCGATCGGTCGTTCATGGGCGCGTTGTCGCGTATCGCGGCCGAAGCATTCGATCGGGCGCGATTGTTCGACGCAGAGCGCGACGCGCGCGCCGCCGCCGAAGCCGCTAATCGCGCGAAGGCCGCCTTCCTCGCGTCGATGAGTCACGAGCTTCGCACGCCACTACAGGCGGCGCTCGGCTTCGCGCAATTGATGCGATCCGGTCTGTATGGACCGGTCACCGCGGATCAGGCGGAAGTGCTGGGCCGCGTAGAGCGAAGCCAGACGCATCTCGCGCGATTGATCGACGACATTCTGGATTTTGCGCGACTCGAGGCCGGACGAGTGCGAATCAATCTCGCTCCAGTCGCGATTGCGCAGGTGTTCGTCGATCTCGCGTCGATCGTCGAGCCGCAGGCGACCGCGAAGGGAATCGCGGTGACGTTCGTCCCGGTTGCGACGAACGTTCGTGTCACCGCCGACCGGCATCGACTTGAGCAGATCCTCATCAACCTGGTGAGCAACGCGGTGAAGTTTACGCCCGACGGCGGCGCCGTTCGGATCGAGGCCTCGAACAACGGCGCGCAAGCCGCGATTCGCGTGAGCGATACGGGCGTGGGAATTCCAGCCGACCGGTTGCAGTCAATCTTCGAGCCGTTCGTGCAAGTCGATTCGGAATTCACCCGCACGGCATCGGGCGCGGGGCTCGGCTTGGCGATCAGCCGTGACTTGGCGCGTATGATGGGCGGAGACTTGACGGTCGAGAGTGAGCTGGGGAAGGGCTCGACATTCTCCGTCTCGCTACCGGCGGTGTCGGACGCCGCTCAGCCAGCGTAACGGTCAGCGATACACGACGCAGCCGCGCGCCTCGAGCTGATCGATCCACACCGGAAAGCGCTCGATGGGATTCCATCGCAGATCCAACTTTTCGAGCGGAAGATCGGCGATTCCATCGGGCAGAGACGTGATGCCGTTCGCGCGCAAATCGAGATACGCGAGCCGATGCAGCCGCCGCAACGATTCAGGTAGTCCGCTAATGCGATTGCCCCGGACGTTGAGCTCGAACAGCCGCTCGAGATTCCCGATCGATTCGGGAATTCGGGTCAGCTTGTTCGACTCCAGGTTGAGCTTCTTGAGCTGCGACAACGAGCCGATCGATTTGGGGAGCTCGACGATGTCGTTGTTGGCGACGTGCAGCTCGCGGAGCGACTCCAGCCGACCGATCGATTCCGGCAACGAGAGCAGATGGTTGCCGCTCGCGCGCAACTCGATCAGGCTGGCGAGATCCCCGATCGAGTCGGGAAGCCGAGCGAGTTGATTGTCGCTCGCGTTGAGGTAGCGGAGCCGCGCCAGCTTGCCGATCGAGCGGGGAAGCTCAGTCAACTTGTTGTCGCTGAGGTAGAGATAGTCCGATAATCCATCGAGCTCACCGATGCCCTCCGGGAGGACGCGGATCTCGTTGTGAGCGAGGTCGACGAGTCGCACGCCTTTCAGATTACGAATCTTGTCCGGAATCGTGGTGAGCTTGTTGTTTGAGACGTTGAAGACCAACAGATCCGTCTCTTGCCATACCGACTCGGGGAGCGCCGTCAGCTCCGTGTGTCGGATGGTCAGGTTGCGTCGCGCCGACATCCCGGCGGTGGTCGGGGAGGTGGGGTTTGCCATGCTCACAATCTGCTGTGGTGCAGTCACAGATGCAAAACCACAGAGGCTACAGAGGGCATAGGGCCACCAAAACCGCCGACTAGATGCGCTTATGGCCGGATCATGCCGGTCGCGACCTGGAGGTCGTGCGCATCATACAATCGGCCGGCGCGAATAACCTGTTCGACTTTGCTCACGTCGCTCACGTGCTCGGCGGGCTTGCCGTTCACGATCGCAAGGTCGGCGATCTTGCCGACGGCGATACTTCCATAATCCCTGTCATCCTTCATGACGCGTGCGGGAACGATCGTCGCGATCTGAAGCACAGCGGCCGCGGGAATACCCGCCCTCTCGTACAGCTCCAGCTCCGTGCCGAAACTCATGCTGCCAAACGCGTCGGTTCCCGGAACGAGAGTGACGCCGGCGTCAAACAGGCGCTTGATAAGGCGAAGATAATTGGCGTCGGCTCTCTGCGCATTGCTCGGCACGCCCGCCCCAACTGCCTGCGCGATGCCGGTGCCCGCGCCCGTGATCCAGACGCTGAATGTGCCATCGATCACGGTGTTGTTGCGTTTGAGCACGCCGATCAAATCGGTCATGGCCGGACCATCGACGTCGATCGTCGGCGCGACCGCGGTGGCCACCGCTGAATACGCGCGCATCGTTGGTATGTAGAGCGAATCTTGGTAGAACGTCGAGAAGAGAAACGCGGCGTGATTGACTTCGTCGAATCCGAGCTGAATCGCGGATGGCACGGTAAGGCCGCGCGGCATATGCCCGCTGAGCCGCATGCCGCGTTTGTGCGCTTCCGCGGCGATGGTGGGGACCAAGTCCGGATGGACGAGGTTGTACAGCTTGATCTGCTTGTAGCCCAAGGAGTCGTACGTCGCGACCCACCGGCGCGCCTCATCTTCGGTACGCACGAGGACCGCGGTCGGTCCGGCCCATTTTCCCGGCCCTTCGATAAAACCGGCGAGCACCGCTCGCGGTGCGGCAAGGCGTCCCAACTGCGCGCGATCGCGCTGCGATGTCGCGACGTCGATGTCGGAGGCGAGATCGCGTGCCGTCGTGATGCCGTGCGAGAGTTGCATGGGGCTGCTCGAGCTCTCACTCGTGAGCTGCATGTGGCTGTGCATCTCCCACATTCCGGGCATAACGGTCTTGCCCGTTACGTCGATGACGGTGGCATCAGCGGGAACGGCGACCGAATCCGACGGGCCGACGGCAACGATGCGATCACCGCGGATGATCACGGTTGTGCGCGGCCGCATCACGCCGCGCTCGCTGTCGAACAGGTCGCCGTTCTTGAGTGCGATCGCTCCGTTCGTGCGCTTCATCAATCGAGCGTTGAGAGACTCAGCCTGCGTGTCGCGATACTCGATCTCCAATTTCCGCAGCGTCGGTAGCGTCGCCTCGGCGCCGGGCTTCACGGTGATGAACCAGCCGACTTCAGTCGCGAACAAGTCGTCGTTCGCGTCGAGCCAGATCAGCTCCGGAGAGGCGCCGACGCCGCGATCCATCGAGATGAGACGCACGCGTTCCTTTCCGCGCGACGTCGACACCGTGGCCTCCTTCAGCACCTCGGCGTGCACTGTGACGTTGTTCGGCAGCTTGACGGTGTGCTGCGGTTGATGTAGCGCGTGTGTTGCGATCGTTACCTGGTCGTACGGTGTGGTGCCCGTTACGTAGAACACGTCGGGCTGGAGCGGCTCCGTCGCGATGCTTGTGGGTGACCAACGACGAATCGAATCACCGACGATCTCGGTTCGCAGCATCGGATCGCCAAGGCCCTCATCCCCGAGCACGGGGCGGAACTCCGCGAAGATCCGACGACCATCGCGAACGACGTAGCGCCAATGCACGCGCGTTCCGCGATTGCGATCGGTGAAGACGTAGCGCACGGTGACCGTGTCACCGTGGCGCGTCACGACCATCGATCCCGCGGAGCGATCGTGGTTGAGAACGGGGTAGAGAGTACTGTCGGGCGCGGCAAGGGAGGCCGCGATGAGCAAAGTCATTAGCATAGTGAAATCTGTGGGGCGGATCCGGACTCGGTATCCGACTTTGTGTGAACGGCCTCGGGATGGGTTCTACGATTTGGAGACGGACACAAACGGAATGAACGGACACTAACGGATAACAGCTCCGGTGGGACGCGATGGTTTGCGTGGCTAGTGCCGCACGCGGTATGTGGCGAGGACACAGCCACCGTGGATGGTCCGATTCTCAATCAGGTCGAGCGCGATCCGTCGGCCGGCGTCGAGAAAGAGTGGGACACCGGAGCCAAGGAGAATCGGGTGAATATTGACTCCGACTTCATCAACGACACCGGCGGCGAGGAGTGACCGGCCGAAGTCGCCGCCGCCAAGGACGCAAATGTCTTTGCCGCCCTTCGCCTTGAGATTGCGCACGAACTCGCCCGCGTCGCTCGATACCACCGTGGTATTCGGGTCCGGAACGCGTTGCAGGGTCCTCGAGAACACGTATGATTCCATGATGCCGGGCATCGGCGAAGCGCCTCCCTGCGCGGACGCGACCTCCCACGTTTTGCGTCCCATCAGGACCGTGTCGACATGCTTCCAGAACTCACGCATGAACTCATTTACGTCAGGACTAAAATGGAGCCAGTCGATCGCGCCACTCGCGTCCGCGATGAAGCCGTCCAGGCTGCAAGCCGCCCCATAAATGACCGAGCGCATCGGAATCGCCCTCCACGTGCGAGATGGGAATGACACCGCACAAGCCATCAATCGTGGAACCGCCTGCAACGCTCGTCAATCCACGCGCCATCTCGCGCCGTAGAATACAGAGCGTAGATTCGACATCACAACGGCCCGGACACCTGCATCGGAGGATGAAATGAGCCAGAACCGCCGTGAGTTTCTCGAGCGTATCACCGCCGGAGCGATGTGGGCGACCCTTCCATTCTCGCCCGACGCGTTGCGTGAGCTGGCCGCGTTGCCGCCGGCGCGCGGTGCACGCGCTGAAGAATTCGACCTGACGTGGGTCGATCGCGTCAAGGGGAAATATCGCGCCGTGTTCGACGTACCGGAGATCGACAGCGGTTACGGCGTCTGGCGCGCGTCGATTTGGGGAAAGCAATACATGGACATCCTCAAAGTGTCGCCGACCGATTTGTCGCCTGTGCTCGTGCTGCGACATCACGGGATCGCGCTGGCGATGCAGCAATCGTTCTGGGACAAATACGAGGTCCCGAAGAGCAATCAGGTCACGCATCCGATCACGCAGCAGGGTACCGATCGGAATCCGGCGTTGCTGTCGTCGAAGCGCGGCGAGGTCCCGGCGGATTTCGACGATGTCGCGCTCGACAAATTCATATCGCGCGGGGGGATTGCGCTGGCGTGCAACCTGGCGTTCGACGACATGATCGAGCTCGTGACGAAGAAGGACGGGGGCGCGCCCGAGGCGGCGCGCAAGACCGCGCTGGCGGGCCTGGTGCCGGGAGTGCTGCTCCAACCGTCCGGCGTCTTCGCGGCCCTACACGCCCAGGACGTGGGCTGCAAGTATCTGCGGGCGAGCTGACCTGTCATCCTGAGGAGCGTAGCTCGGTCGTCATCCTGAGGAGCGAAGCGACGAAGGATCTGCTGTCTAATCACGCGATGGCCAACAGCAGATCCTTCGCTTCGCTCAGCACGACCGCGTGCGACTCACTTGCTCCATGGTGGCTTGACGCCGATCGAACGAGCATAGGCGATCAGTTGGCCGAGGTGCTCGTGTAGGTCGTCGGTCATCGCGAACGCGGCCTGATCGAGCGTGACGCCCCACGGTTTGTATTTCCCCGTGAGCTGCGACGGATCGGCCGCGACAACTTGCGCCCGCCCATACACCCACGCGTTCTCGAGCTGGCCGAGGACGTCTTCGTGGTGACTTTCTCGAGCGCGGCGAGCTTCTCGCGCGGCACTCCGAAATCCGCCGGCTCCTTTCCGCCGATCGATCTCGGAGGGTAGAAGGACCACTCCGAGGCGATGTGCATCAACGCTTCGGAGACCACTGACGGCGGAGGCGCGGCATGGGAGACTCCAGATCGATGGGTTCGTCGGAATTCTCAGCCAGTCATCGCGAATTGCCAGCTCGGTTCGTCACAAAGCACAAAGCCTGACAGAACGCGAACGCCGGACGTTCAGCTCGGTCGATAGCGGGCCGTGCCAAAGCGTCGAGGCGTGGCACATCAACTGGCACGTCGCCTGCCCGTTTGCGCGGGTCCGGCGACGGTGGCTTCGCCGTCGTGAGATGAAGCTGTCGCAGCAAATGGAGGGAAGGAATATGAACATTCGTAACAACGGTCTGTGCGTGACGGGAGTCGCAGTCGCGTTGGCGGCCATCATGGCGTCTTCGGCGATGGCGCAGAGCACGTCGGATAGCACGAGGAGCATGTGTCGCGCCGGCGCGAAGCCGACCGCGAAGTGTCCGGCGAAAACGACGCGCTCGTCGACGCGAATTCCGATCTCGAAGGAGCCGGTAACAAAAACCGACACCGCCGCGGGAACGGTCGACACGACGATGGTCCAACCAACGAAAGTCGATACGACGACGGTGACCCCAGTCATCGTCGACACCACCACGACCGTCAAGGACACGACCGTCGTGACGCCGCCGCCACCTCCGCCACCACCGCCGGCGGAGACGACGGTTGTCGCACCGATGGTGGTTCGGCACTACGGTAACGGCTTCTACATCGGGGTCGGCGGCGGAACGAACGTGCCGACCGGTGCGATTCGCGACGCGTACGATCCGGGCTTCAACGTCACGGTTCCCATCGGCTGGGACGCGCCGACCGGACCATTGGGTCTGCGCCTCGACCTGAGTTACAACCAGCTCGACGCGCGGTCCGCGCTGCGGAACAACGGAAACGCCGTCGCGACGACTTCGACGAATCCGCAAATCTGGTCGGCAATGGCCGACGCGAAAATCCGTCTGCCGTTCACCGGACGATTTGTCGGCGGTGCGACGACTGGTCTCTACGCGATCGGTGGTGTCGGTGCGCACTACCTGCGTAATTACGCGTCGACATTCGGCGTGACGAATCCGAACACCAACATCAACGACCAGGGCGTGCAGGCCGCGTCGCTGCAGAGCAACGGCTCGCTGTGGCGCATGGGCGCGAACGTCGGCGGCGGGTTGTCGTTCGGCTTCGGATCGACGGAGCTCTTCGTCGAGTCCCGCTACGTGCACATTTTCACGAAGGATCAGGCGACGAGCTACGTCCCGATCATCCTCGGGCTCAGCTTTCGCTAGATAGTTCGAGTTTTTCGCTAAGGCCGAGAAAGCTAATGGGCCAGCGTCGCACGGTGCGACGCTGGCCCATTAGTTCATAGCTTATCGGTCGCGCCTCAGGCCGGCTAGCTTTGCGGTTCGGTCTGCCGGGAACACCGCCGGGCTCGCCGCTGACACCTGAGGCGGCGCGCCGCCGTAGGATAAGGTTCGAGGTGACTTCGCCGTGTATTCAACTTGCCTGTTCTGCAACAAACCGCTCGGCGCCAACGAAGCAATAGAGGCGTTCCCGATCGGCCGCCGTTTGGCGTTCGACCCCATGAAGGGTCGTCTCTGGGTCGTGTGCCGACAGTGCGAGCGCTGGAATCTCTCTCCGCTCGAGGAACGGTGGGAGGCGATCGAGGAGGCCGAGCGCCTCTACCGCGACACGCGTCGACGGGTGTCGACGGACAACATCGGGCTCGCGAAGCTGCGTGACGGAACGGAGCTCGTACGAATCGGCGAGCCACTGCGACCCGAGTTTGCCGCATGGCGTTACGGCGATCAATTCGGTCGGCGGCGACGTCGACAGATGCTGATCGCCGGCGGCGGCGTCACGGCCTTCGGGGCGATCGTCGTCGGGGGCGCGGTCGCTGGTGTCGGCGTCGGCGGCTTTGGCTGGCTGGCGATGAAGGCGATGCAGAACATCATTCACGGAAGCCCCGAGCGGGTCGTCGCCACGATTCAAACCGAGCAGGCGGGATTGGTGAAAGTGCGGCGACGCCATCTCGCCGAGACTGCGATTGTGCCCGGCGTTCAGGGACCGTTCGCGATCGACCTTCGATTCAAGAATGGCAAGGCGAGATTCGAGGGGCGCGAGGCGGAACGGATCGCGTCGATCGTCGTGCCGCAAGTCAATCGATACGGCGGCGCGCCCGCGGCGATCTCCGACGCGGTGAGCCTGATCGAGGCGTCGCGCGGGACCGAGGGATTCTTGGAGCAGGTCGCGCACTCCTCGCCTGTCACGGCATTTCAACCGTTCAGAACGCGACGGTGGAACCGCGGCAGCGCCTTCTATGGCGCAAAAATGAATCGTGGTCTGTTCGCACTGCCGACCTCCGAGCGCTTGGCATTGGAGATGGCGCTGCACGAGGAGGCGGAACGCAAAGCGCTCGAGGGCGAGCTCTCGGAGTTGGAGCGGGCGTGGAAGGAGGCGGAGGAGATTGCGGCCATCTCGGACGACCTGTTCGTCACGCCCGGGATCCGCGGAACGATCGAGCGCTTACGCTCGGGAGAATCGACGTGACGCCACGCGTCGCCCTTCGCGTGCTCGTCGCCATGCTGATCACGCCACTTCCGCTTTCCGCGCAGACGGGTTGGCTGACGATGTCCGATTCGGCCCGCCTCTACTATCGCATCATCGGCCACGGCGGCGACACCATCATCGCGATCCACGGCGGGCCCGGGCTCGATCACGAGACGATCTTCGGCGACTTCGCCGTGCTCGGCGACAAGCACACCGTGATCTTTTACGACCAGCGCGGCGGCGGGAAATCGACGCTGCCGCCCGATACGACGACGCTCGTCGCCGCGCGACAGGTGAAGGATCTCGACGAGCTGCGACAACACTTCGGCGTCGCGCGCGTCACGCTCGTCGCCCACTCGTACGGACCGCTGCTTGCGGCGTCCTACGCGATCGCGCATCCGGCCAACGTGAAGCGGATGGTGTTCTTCGGGCCCGTGCCTCCTCGTCGCGGCACGTTCTGGCAACGCTTCGGGCAGAGCCTCAACGCGCGATTGGACAGCACGCAGCGAGCGACGATGGCGTCCGCTGGGCGGCGCATGACCGACCCCGCCGGCGATACCCGGCATGCATGCCGCGACTACTGGGCAATCGGACTGCGGCCGCGGCTCGCCGAACCCGATCGAACGCTTCCGTTGCTCAAGTCGGACATGTGCGCGACCGACCCGGCGGGGTTGCGCTACGGCAACCGGATTGGAAACCGGGTGATCATGGCCTCGTATGGTGACTGGGACCTACGGCCGCAGTTGCGGACGCTGAACGTGCCGACGCTGGTCGTTCACGGTGAGGAAGAGAGCATCCCGATGGATCTGGTCGAGGAATGGGTGACCACGTTGCCGCACGCGCGGTTGCTTCGTGTACCTCGCGCGGCGCACTTCACCTACGCCGAGCGACCAGAGCTCGTCTGGCCGGCGGTGGAACGTTTTCTGGCGGGTCTCGACGACAAGTAGCAGCGTTTTCTAGTTGGAGAACTCATACTGCTGAGGACGACCATGCTCATCACGATCATCGTTGGGATTCTCGCCGGGTTCCTCGCCGGGAAGATCATGAACGGCTCCGGGTACGGGCTATTCGCCGACCTACTACTCGGACTTGGCGGCGGACTCGTAGGGAGCGTCGTGCTCGGCATGTTGGGCATCGGCTCGCGGGGACTCATCGGCTCCGTCCTGATCGCGACGTTCGGCGCGATGATGCTCATCTGGGTCGTACGCGCGCTGAGATCGGATCACGGGCAGATCTAGTTCGACGTCCGGCACTACACGTCGTCAGTTTTCCGTTTTCCGAACTCGACGTTTTCCGTTTTCTGTTTTCAGTGATCAGTTTTTCAGTCGCGCGGCTCCGGGACGGCTATCAGTAGAGCCAGCCTCCGCGGCCGCGCGTTTTATTTGGTGGGTGCTGTGAACGGGCGAGAACCGTCAGGGTCCATCAGTCACTGAATGACTGACAACCCACAACGGAAAACGCTGAGTGCGGAAAACTGACAACGGACAACGTGACCGCGACAACAGCAGATCCTTCGCTTCGCTCAGGATGACAGCGAGCTTCGCTCAGGATGACAGAGTTGTTCGTTCCACCGTTCCACCGTTCCACCGTTCCACCGGCACTTCACGCTGCCGCCGACGCGGCCTCGCCGGCAAAGATCTTCGCCAGAAGCTCGATTCCCTCGATGTACCGCGGGCCGGGTCGCGCGAAATAGGCATTGGCGTCGACCGGGTATACGCGCGCGCCGGGGATGGGCGGAAGCTCACGCGCCATACGCTCCGCTTGGGCCAGGTGATATCCGCATGGCGCGACGATGACGATCTCCGGGGACCAGCGATGCACGTCGTCCCACGAAATGCGGACGGAGTCGGCGCCAGGGCGACCGAGCTTATCGTCGCCGCCGGCGATCTCGATCATCTCGGGCACCCAGTGTCCGGCGCAGAACAGTGGGTCGGTCCACTCGAGGAACGTGACGCGCGGGCGCGGCGCCAGCGTGCTGGTCGTGGAGCGCACTCGTTGTAGTCGTTCATGATTTCGCCCGACTAGCGCGTGGGCCTGGGCACTACGACCGATCGCGTCACCCACGGCAAGGATGTTGTCGTCGATCTCGCGGAGGGTTCGCGGCGTGAGATAGATGACCGTCGGATTCGAGGGCAGCGACTTGAGCGCGCGCGTTAGCTCGTTGCCCGACGGCGCGCACACCTGACACAAGTCCTGCGTGAGAATCAGATCGGGCGCGAGGTCGCGGAGCAGTAACTCGTCGACAACGTAGAGACTCTCGCCACTGGCCAACTGTCCGGATACAGCGGCGTCGATCTCGCCCTGGCTCAAGCCGTCGAGATTCAGCGACGGTCTGCTGACGACCGGAAGCGCCTGGACGTACTCCGGGTAGTCGCACTCGTGCGACCGGCCGACCAGCTCGGCGCCCGCGCCGAGTGCATGAACAATCTCGGTGCCGGCGGGCAGAAAAGAGACGATGCGGGTCACACCACAAACATAATCAGCGCCACGAGTGGCCGAGCGGGCAACGGTTCGCCAACTTGAGCGCCGCATCCATCCCACCCCGGACCCACGAAATGAAACGCATCTATCTCGCGCTGGTCGGCAGTCTCGCGCTCGCGACACGGGCGCACGGTCAAACGCTGAACGCGGCGCAACTGGACAGCATCATTCGGAAGGCCGTCGTAGAGAAACACATCGTCGGGCTTTCTGTTGGCGTGATGCAGAACGGCAAGGTCGTCCTGGCGAAGGGATATGGCGTTCGCGATCTGGCGAGCAAAGATCCGGTCACGCCGCAGACAATGTTCGCGATCGGGTCGGTAACGAAGCAGTTCACCTGCAGCGCGCTGTTGATGCTCGCCGAGCAGAAGCGGTTATCGCTCAGCGACCCAGTGGCGATCTGGTTCCCGAATCTGACACGCGCCAAGGACATCACGCTGCTCGATCTGGGCGGCCATCTCCCGGGCTATCGCGACTTCTATCCGCTCGATTTCGTCGACGGGGAGATGCAGAAGCCCGCGACCGCGGACGACATTATCGCCGAATACGCGACGCGGCCGCTCGACTTCCCGCCGCGGTCGCGATACTCGTACAGCAATACCGGTTTTCTCATCCTCGGCCGCGTGATCGAGAAAGTGAGCGGTGTGCCGTTCGGCACGTTCCTCGGCCAGCGCATCTTCACGCCGCTCAAGCTGACGCGGACCGTGTTCGAGCCCGCCGCGCCGACCAGCGGGGGGAACATGGCGCGCGGCTACACGTCATTCGGATTCGCCGACCCGATCCCCGCCGAGCCTGAGGCACGGGGTTGGGCCGGCAGTGCCGGGGCGATCTGGTCGACGCCGACCGATCTGCTGACGTGGGATACGTCGCTCCTCGACCACACACTTATTTCGCCTAGCGCATTCGCAGTGCTGGCGACGGCGCAGCGTCTCACCGACGGGCGCTCGAGCGGCTATGGGTGCGGCGAAGGGGTGAACGATCGCGGCCAGACGGTGGTCCTGTCGCACGGCGGCGCCGTGAGCGGCTTCGTCGCGCAGAACACGGTGATTCCCGCCACGCGTTCGGCGGTGGTCTTGTTGTCGAACACCGACTTCTCGCCGATCGGGGCGCTGAATCAGGCGCTCGTGGCGAAGCTGATGCCGCGTGGCGTGGACGTGCCGCTAGTCGCGGGACTGTCGGCGGTCGATGCGGCGAAGAAGTTTCTGACGGAGTTGGAGAAAGGGCGCGTTGATCGCTCGACGCTGGGAGAGGATTTCAATGTCTTCCTGACGCCGGCCAAGGTCGCCGCCGGTCAAAAGGCGCTCAACGCAATGGGCGCGATCTCGAAGATTCGCGTGGCGAACACGATCGAGCGGGGCGGGATGGAAGTCGCGATCGTGCAATTCGACGTCGGCGGAACGGCGTCGGAGGGGCTCATGTATCGAACTCCTGACGGGAAGGTGCAGGAGTTTCTCTTTTCGCGCAGCTAAGGGCGAGCGGACGTCAGGGTGTTGGAGACGCACGCACTTCGGTGATGAAATACTCCGTGTCGCCGAAGCACGAGCCCGGAACGCCCTTGTGCTGCTCGTACGTGAGAACGACGTGCTGACCGCTCAACTTGCTGAGCTCCGCGGCGATCGAATCGGAGCGCGCGCTGAACGTGAACTTCTCCGGCGCCGCGCCGGGGATCGCGGTCATCTGGAGCTCGCCTTCCCACGTCTTACACAGCCAGCCACGCTTCGAGAACTTCTGGAGAATTCCGGCGCGCGTGCCTTTCGAGTAGCTGTAGTTGAGCGTGATTGTCACCCACAGCGTGAAGATGACGACGGGCACGAGGATGACGAGCACGAGAACGCTCGCGATCCAGTGGCGACGGACGAAGGCACGGACGGGCATGCGAATAAGCTAGCTGGAGGGAGTGCTCGACGGCGCGAGCCGCCACGTCACCGTGGCTCGCGCGACAGCATCGCCCGAGGCATCGCGCACCTCGGCGGTGACGTCGACTGACGTCTCACCGCGCACTTCTGGCACGACGCAGCGACACTCGGCGATCAGTGTTCCGCGCGCTTTCTTGAGATACGCGATCGAGAGGCCGGTCACGATGCCACGCACGTTCGGTGGCAACGCCATCAACATCGCCGTTCCACTCGTCACCTCGGCCAGGTTCACGAGCGCGACGGCGTGAACCGAGCGTAGATGATTTCGCACGCGGCGGCGATCGCGCAGAGTCCATCGCGCATAGCCCGGACCAAGCTCCTCGACCCGCGCGCCCATCGTGCCCGTATACGGCGCCATTCGCCCAAGCAAGACGCTGAACGCCGCGCGTCCAAACGGAAGATGAGAAAGTCGGCGCCACCAGAGCGCGATCGATCCGCCGGGCGCGTCGAGCGATTTCACCGTCGATCTGGGCTCATCACACTATCGTCCCGCGGCCAGAAACTTTGCGATCGTCTCGTTGAGAAACGCGCGATCCTCCGGGTTGGCACCGGCGCCCGCCGGATGTCCCCACAGCGATGGGATGGGAACGAGCGACACCGTCGACATGAATTGCGCCTCGTAGCGGGCGTCGCCGACAGGAAAATAAAGGTCCGTCTCGGATGGCATATACAGGAACGGGACCGTAATCGACTTGAGCGCGCGCTCGACGTCGCCGTTGAATCCCGGCGTTTGCCCGACGTCGTGTCGTTGCCATGTTCGAACTTGGAGGATCAAGTCATTCGCGTCGGCACCGGGAATGAAGTTCGTGCGGAAATTCTCCATATACTTCTCGAGCGTGGTGCCGGCGGGGGCATTGGCCTTCCACAGTTCACGTCGCCACCACTCCTGCGAGTAGAGCCAGCCCGCCCACACCATCCCGAATGCCTCGAGCCCCTTCTTCGGCGGCGCGGCGTAATCGCCGCCGTTGAATGTCGCGTCGGCCGTGAGCGCGGCGAGCTGGCCCTCGAGTCGGACGATGCCATGGCCGTACGTCTTCGCGGTGCCCGACGTCGCCACGATGCGGTCGGCGAAATCTGGATGGCTCACCGCCCACTGAAATGCCTGCTGCGCGCCCATCGAGAATCCGATGATCGCCCGCAGGTGCGTGATCTTGAGGCTATCGCGCAGCAAGCGATGCACGATCTCGACGTTGTCCCGAATCGTCGTCACCGGAAACCGTGGCCCGTGATATGGCTCGGGCGTATTGCTCGGCGACGATGAATGTCCGTTGCCGAACAGCTCCGTCGCGACGAGATAGAGCTTGGTCGTGTCGAGCGCGCGGCCCGGACCGATCAACCATTCGTAGCCGTGATGCGTCGCCATGTAGTGCGAGGGCAACAGCACCGCGTTGTCTCGGGCTGCATCGAGATGACCGTACGTCCCGTACACGAGCACGGCCTTGGGCAGAACGACGCCGCTCTCCGTGCGGAAGTTGTCGGCGATGAACTGATGGTGCTCGGCGCGATCGACGCGTTGCGCGAGCGCGGCGGACGGGGCGAGGGCGAGGGCGAGGAATATGGTCGCCGCGCCTTGCGAGTAACGGCGCAACGCTTCGACGTCCCGCTTCACAAGAGCCACGTAACCCATCCGCGCAAAGGTGACGAAAACTACGCGATAATACGACCAGTGTGTGGCTCGCGCGAGCCTCCCGAGCGACGATAGCTTTGTGGTCATATGGAAATCGATCCCCTCGAATCGGCCGAGATCTCCCCCGGGTCGAACCCGGCCCACGCGCGCCTCAACACGTGGGTCGCGATCACCGTCGCGCTTCTCGCGACATTCATGGGCATCTGCAAGGTGAAGGACGACAACATCGTCCAAGCAATGCAACAGGCGCAGGCGGACAAGATCGATCATTGGAGCTTCTATCAAGCGCGCAACATCCGGCAGGAGATCGCCCAGTCGGCGGTTTCGCAACTGTCGATCACGCGCTCGGCGTCATCGAGTGCGTCCGAGGCTCAACGCGGTCAGCTCGACTCGGCGATCGCCCGCTACAAAGCGCTCGTCATCGACCAAGCGACAAAGAAAGACTCCCTGCGTGTGCAAGCCGAGGCGGACCAAGAGAATTACGACGCGCTCAACTATCGCGACGATCAGTTCGATTTGTCGGACACGTTGATCGCGCTCGCGATCTCGATGCTCGCGCTCACGTCCCTCACACACAAGCGATGGTTGTTCTGGTTCGCGATGGTGCCGACGGCGCTCGGTGTGATCATGGGACTGGCGGGACTTCTGGGCTGGCACGTCCACCCGGATTCGATTTCTCACCTTCTGTCATAGCCGAAACCCGATATGTCGCGACGCCTGAGGGCGAACACGTTGCATCTGGTTGCGTTGACGATCGCCGCCGCGCTCCCGCTGACGAGGCCGGCCGTTGCCGCCGCGCAGGCGATCGACGATTCCATCGCGCCGGGAAACAACTTTGACAAGGCGCAATTCCGTCTATGGTACCCACGCGACGCCGGGAGGCTACGCGCCGTCCTCGTGCTCGTCCCCGGATCGAATGGCGACGGGCGCGCCATGGCGGAGGATACGACGTGGCGATCGTTCGCGACGCGCAACAGGCTCGCGATCGTCGCCTGCCGATTTACCGACAAGCCGCACGAACAGAGCTTCATCGAGCACTACGTGAACGTCTCGCAGGGAAGCGGTCAGGCGTTGCTCGACGGCCTCGCGCATCTCGCCGCGCGCGCACAGCACCCGGAGATCGCGTCGGCGCCGCTGTTGTTCTGGGGTATGTCCGCGGGCGGTGAGTTCAATTACGAGTTTGCCGCGTGGAAGCCGGAACGCGTCGTGGCGTTCGTCGTCAACAAGGGCGGGATTTACTATTCGGCACTGACGCCGCGCGCGACACGCGAGGTTCCAGCGATGTTGTTCATCGGCGGCAAGGATCTCGAGTCGCGGATCAACACCATCACCGGTTTGTTCGCGGTGAATCGGCGGGGTGGTGCGCTGTGGGCGTTGGCCGAGGAGCCAGGAGCGGCGCACGTTGTCGGACGGTCGCGCGACTTGTCGATCATCTTTTTCGACGACGTGCTGCCTCTTCGTCTCGACGAATCATCGGCGACGCTGAAGCCGATCGCGGAGTCGGTCGGGTTTGTCGGTGACTTTCGGTCGAAGGCCACCCGGGCCGTGGCGGACAGCGCGACACCCAACTATCCCACCGCGTGGCTACCAACGGCGCGCGTTGCCCGGGCCTGGCAAGCCCTCCTCACGGAAAAGCCATTCGAATGACCCGCCCTCGCGGTGCGTGACCGGAGCGCGCAGTATTGTGCCCCATGACAAATCCCGCTGCCGTGAGCCAGCACGCCTCCGACGCCGAGCGAAAGATCTGGAGCGTTATCGCCGCATCGTCCGTCGGCACCGTCATCGAGTGGTACGACTTCTACATTTTCGGTAGTCTCGCCGCGACGCTCTCAGGCATTTTCTATCCGAGCAGCAACGCAACGATCTCGCTGCTCAAGTGGCTAGCGACGTTTGCCGCGGGATTCGCCGTGCGTCCGTTCGGCGCACTCTTCTTCGGACGCATCGGCGACCTGGTCGGGCGAAAATACGCGTTCATGATCACGCTGCTGATCATGGGCGGCTCGACGGCAGCGATCGGGTTGCTGCCGGGCTACGGGACACTGGGGATCTTTGCTCCGATCCTGCTCGTGACGCTTCGGTTGCTGCAGGGTCTCGCGCTCGGCGGTGAATACGGCGGCGCCGCCGTGTACGTCGCGGAGCACGCACCGGATCACAAGCGCGGGTACTACACGTCGTTCATCCAAACAACGGCGACGCTCGGACTCTTTCTCTCGCTCATCGTCATCCTCGTCACGAAACACTCGATGACCGACGCCGAGTTCAGGGCGTATGGCTGGCGAATCCCGTTTCTGCTCTCGGCCATTCTCGTGGTGGTGTCGTACTACATTCGTGCCCGAATGGCCGAGTCGCCGTTGTTCGTTCGGCTCCAGGCCGAAGGCAAGACGTCGAGCGCGCCGATCACCGACAGCTACGGCACGGCCGAACGGTGGAAGGTCTTCTTCATTGTCCTCCTCGGCGCGACAGCCGGGCAGGCCGTGGTCTGGTACACGGGCCAATTCTACGCGCTGTTTTTCTTACAGACGGTGCTCAAGGTTCCGGTCGACACGGCGTACAGCATTGTCGCGATCGCCCTGGTCGCCGGCACACCGTTCTTCATCGTATTCGGTGCGTTGTCGGATCGCATTGGGCGAAAGGGAATCATCATGTCGGGATGTCTGCTCGCGGCGCTGACCTACATTCCGATCTATCACGGCATGGCCGCCGCGTCGCAGCCGCTCAACTTCTGGATGCTCGTGCTGCTGATGTTCATCCAGGTGCTATACGTGACGATGGTCTACGGCCCGATCGCGGCGTTCCTGGTCGAGAGTTTCCCGGCGAAGATTCGGTATACGTCGCTCTCCTTGCCATACCATTTCGGCAACGGTTGGTTCGGCGGCTTCACGCCGGTGATCGCGACGTCGATCGTGGCCGCGACGGGCAATCGGTACGCGGGATTGTGGTACCCAATCAGCGTCGCGCTGATGACGTTCGTGGTCGGCGGGTTGTTGTTGCACGAAACGAAAGATCAAGGAATCTGGCACGAAGTTGGCTCGTAGTCACTTCCGCGGCTTGCTCGAGGGCGGCACCATTTTGTTCATTCGCATATACGTGACGATGTTGCCGTAATGCTCGCTGTCGTGCGTCGTGTTGAGGATCAGCGTCGAAAACCGCGAACCATCTCCGTCTGACGCGTTGACCGGCTTGGCCGCCTCAGCGTCGCTTTGCAAGTAGGCGAGGGCACAGTGGTCATTGGACTTGCGAAGCGCTTCGATCAGCGCCGCCTTCGCCTTGGTCCCTTTCTCGACAGCGTCTTCGGCCGGAGGCGCGTCGCCGAGCGCCGTCGCGCAAAAGGAGTCCTGTGCACCCGCGATATGTGCGATCAATTCTCCGAAGGTTCGGACGTCGGGCGTGGGGCGAAACGAGTATATCGACTCGGGTACGTCAACCGCGGCGTCCATGATGTTGTCGCGCTCGTGCTCCCACGCTTTCCTGAGCTGGGCCGTGGCCGAGGGTGCCGCAGCGGCGTTTGTCTTTGCTTGGGCGAGTAGAGGAGTCGCGGCGATCGCAACAATGAGCACGGAACGAGCCAGCATGGAGTAACCTCGATGGGTGGGGGAACGCTGCATAATAGGGCGGCGACCCCGCCGTCTGTTAGTCCCGCTCTTTGGCACTCGCGCTCTTCGGCATCTGCCTCGCCATTTGGTTGCGCCCTTTCCTTCGTTCCTCCATCGTTTGCCGCATGCAAAAACTCTCCGCTCTCGCCACGCTCTGCATCCTCTCGGTGTCATCCGCCTTCGCGCAGCGCCCGCTCAAGGTCTACATCTCAGCCGACATGGAAGGCATCACCGGCGTCGCATCAGTCGATCAGCTGTCCCCAACCAGCTTCGAGTACAATCAAGCGCGCCAGTGGATGACCGCCGAAGTGCTGGCCGCAATTCAGGGCGCGCGTGAGGCGGGAGCGACGGAGTTTGTCGTCAGCGACTCGCACGGAAATGGGGAGTCGTTGCTGATCGACCGATTCCCGGCGGACGTCCCGATCACGATCGTGCGTTCGTTCCCGCGGCCGCTTGGCATGATGGAGGGAATCGACTCGACGTTCGGGGCCGTGATCTTCATCGGCTACCACGCAGCGACGACGAGCACTACCGGCGTCCGCGCTCACACCATGTCGAGCGCGCTGCTCACGCGCATCGCACTCAACGGTGTGTCGCAGTCCGAGGCCGGAATCAACGCGGCGATCGCGGCGCAGTATGGCGTTCCGGTTGTAATGATCACCGGAGACGATGCGATCGTGAGCGAGACGAAACAGCGGTTGGGCAACCTCGAGGGTGTTGTCGTCAAGCGCGCGATCGGATTTCATTCGGCGGCGACGCTCACGCCCGAGGTCGGGCAGGCTCGCATCCGTCAGCAAGCCAAGACCGCAATGATGCGTCGCGCCGAGATGAAACCCTACACGATGACCAAGCCCCTCACCGTCGAGGTGTCGTTCAAGAACTATCGACCAGTCGAGCTGCTCGGGTACTTGCCCAACATCCAGCGGATCGATGCGCACACCGTGCGCTTTGTCGGGCGCGACATGGTCGAGATCTCGAGGTTCCTGGAGTTCGTCACCAGTTATGATCCGACGCTCACGCCGTGACTGCTAGCCGGCGTCCTCGCGATCGAACACGATGTCCTGCGCGCCTTCCCACAAGACGCGTCGTCCCATCTCGGGCAATTGCTCGGCCCCCTTGATGATCGTGAGGAAATGGCTCGCCGCCAACTGGCCGACCTTGCTGGAGAACATCGTGCTGCCGTATGGAAAGAGGATCTCCGTCTCGCTGATTCCGCCGGGATACAACAGGATCTGACCGGGTGCAGGGTGACTCGTGTGATTCTCGAACGGCACGCCGAAATCGAGCGAGCCGAGTGGAATCCACGCCGCCTCGCCGCTCCAGCGCGTCTGAATGATCTTGCTGCGAAACGGAAGCGAATCGAGGAACGCACCGCACGTTTGCGGCGCGCGTTCTTGTTCGAGTCGCGCGATGAACTCGAGCTGGCCGCTCACGACGATGCGGAGATTCATGTCGGAATCCTTGTGTGCCGTCTTGTCGCTGAGAGTCGAACCTACAGGCGGCGACCAGCAACCAGCAACCAGCAGCCAGCAACCGAGGACTGGCGTATCGCGCGCACTCCGACGAATTTCGCCCGATGCGACTTCATTCTCTTCGTACGATCGTCGCCGCGTGCGCGGTCGTTCCCGCCGTTGCGGGCGGCCAGACGGCAGATCCCTTGTCGGCGTCCGTTCTCACCACCCAAGTCGAGGTGCGCCGGACCACCCACGGCGTGCCGCACATCAAAGCCGAGAACCTCATCGCAGCGGGCTACGCGGAAGCATATGTACAATCCGAAGATTACGGGCCGCGCGTCGCGCTGAGCCTCCTCCGCGCCCGCGGCGATATGGCCCACTGGTTCGGACGCGACAGCATCAATGAGGATTTCATCAACCGGCCGGCGTATGCGCGCGCCATCCAGGCCTACCCGCTGCTCGACCAACCGACGCGCGACGTCTACGACGGCTTCGCCATCGGCGTGAATCGCTACATCGAGCTGCATCCAGGAGAATTTCCGCCGGGCTTCGCGCCGCACTTCAGCGGCTATGATGTGTTGGCGAAGGATGTCGATCTGCCATCGCTCAACCAGGCGAACAAGTTTCTCGCGCGCAGCGATTCAGCGACGCGCGGGGCACGTGCGCCGCAGCCCCAGTCGAATCCCGACGACGGCTCGAACGCGTGGGCCTTCGCCCCGCGTCGCACGAAATCGAAGCGCGCGATCTTATTACGGAATCCTCATCTCGCATGGAACGCCGGCTACTACGAGGCGCATGTCATGGTTCCGGGCGTACTCGACTTCTACGGTGACCTCCGCATTGGCGGCCCGTTCGGCGTGATCGGTGGGTTCAACAAGGACCTCGGCTGGGCGACGACCAACAACGACCCGTTGCTCTGGCAGATCTATGCGCTCGAGGCCGACCCGGCCGTGCCAGATCACTATCTCCTCGACGGCGCGTCGCTACCGCTCGACCGGCAGACGGTCACGGTCGAATTCAAGGACGGCGCTGGTCTCTCGACGGAGACACGATCGACGTGGAGGACATCGCTCGGTCCGGTGATCGAGCGCGCGAACGGAAAAATCTACGTCTTCCGCGCGGCCGACGACGGAGAGTTCCGAGCCGGCGAGCAGTTCCTGCGCATGATGCGCGCGCACTCGCTCGCCGAATGGAAGGACGCGATGCGGATGAGGGCGCGGATCAACTCGAGCTTCACGTACGCGGACAGGGCGGGGAACATCTTCTATCTCTGGAATGCCGCGCTCCCGGCGCTTCCGCACGCGAGTGGCGGTGATACTGTCGCGTTGCCCGCGCATCGGACGTCGGACGCGTGGACGACCTACGTCGCGCTCGACTCCCTGCCGCAGATGCTGAATCCAAAGGGCGGTTACGTCCACAACGAAAACGACGCGCCGTATTACACCAACATGCGGCAACCGTTGGATCCGACGAAGTATCCGCCGTATTTCCCGGCTCCGCGGCTTGGACTTCGCAGCCAACTCGCGATCGACTTGATCGACAACGATCGCAAGCTCCGCATCGAGGATGTGATCGCGCTCAAGCACTCGTATCGAATGCTGCTGGCCGATCGCGTGCGCGACGATCTCGTTTCCGCCGTGCGCGCGACGAATCCAACCGGCGACGTGGCAAAGGCGATCGACATGATCGGCGCGTGGGACAAGACCGTCGCACCGGAGAGCCGCGGTGGTACGCTGTTCGAGTCGTGGTGGCGACGTTATCTCGGGCGCACGGGTCCAACCGCGGCAGATTCGGCGTACGCGCAACCGTGGACGCCGACCGCGCCGACGGCGACGCCGCGTGGACTGCGCTCGCCGGCGCGCGCCGTCGAGGCGTTCACGTGGGCAGTCGAAGACACCAAGCGCCGGTATGGCGCGTTCGATGTCCCGTGGGGCGACGTGCATCGTGTGCGTCGGGGTGACGTCGACGTTCCGGTCGGGGGCTGCTCGAGCGACCTCGGCTGCTTCCGCGTGCTCACCTATCGTGACGGCGCGGATGGAAAACGTGAAGCGACCGGCTCCGACGGCTGGATTCTCGCCGTCGAGTTCGGCGATGAGCCACGCGCCTTCTCGGTGCTCGCCTACGGCGAGAGTCCGAAGCCCGATTCGCCGTTCTTCAGCGATCAGGCCGCGATGTTCGCGCGCGGAGAGTTGAAGCCGGTTGCTTGGAACGACCGCGACATCGACGCGCAGACGATTCGTCGCTACCGCCCAGGAGAGGCTCCCTGATCAGCGAGAACGCCGACCTGTCGTAGGGCTCGAGCGACAGAAGAAACCCGGGCCCGCATTGCATCTTGCCGTCGTTCGTACCCGTGCCATGTTATTCCACAACCGAGAGCCATGGAGGCTGCTGCATGTCGACGAGCGTTCCACCACGCGACGGCTCAACTGTCAGCGGATCGGCCGCGTCTGGTGCGGCGTCATCCGTGCTCGCCGACGAGCAAGCGCTCAAGCGAGCCTTTGATGCCAACTTCGAGACCTGCCTTTCGAGCGCGCAGAGTCAACTCGGCGATGCGCCGTCGCTCGCGCCTCGCGTTGTCGAGGTCGCGTTCGAGAATGCTTGGAATCAGCGCGCGGCGTTCGCGACGTCGGATCAACTGACGGCGTTCCTCACCGACGAAATTCGCCACGGGTCGGCCCGGGCGTTGAGCCGGCGTTTCTCTGGGCATCGCATGGGACAGATGGGCGGCGGTGCGCAATCCGAAGCGCACGCGTCGTCGCAGGCCGATCCGGCAAAGGTGTGGTCGCAGATCGAGCGCACGATTCACGGCGAGGGGCATAGCGCCGAAGCCCACGCCGCCGCGGCGACCGCGGGCCGGCACGATGCGGCGTCGCACATGAAATCAGTCGCGAAGAGTCGCTCATGGGGGCCGGCAATCGGGATTGGTGTCCTCGCGCTGGCCGTGGCGCTCGCTGGTGCCGTGTACATGAATCGGCTCGGCGAAGATGACGCGGTTCTGGCGGCGGTGAACGCGCAGGGAATTCAGCCGATCGCGTCGAGTCCCGGGCAGATCGGCAGCTTGACGCTCGGGGACGGAACGAAGATGCGCATTGGACCCGAGACGAAAGTCATGATTCCTGAACACGGCTTCCCGGAGAAGGTCCGTGCGGTGAGGGTCGATGGGACGGCATCGTTCGAGGTCGCCGCCGGACAAGTGCTCCCGTTCAGAGCCGTCGCGAAACGCATCCAATTCATCGCCACCGGCACCAAGTTCGTCGTGTCGGCGTTCCCAACCGACAGTGGCGTCCGCGTCAAGGTGCTCGAGGGAACGGTGACCGCGAAGGCGGGTAAGCAAACAAGCACGGTCGCGGCCGGACAGGCTCTCTTCGTCACCCGTGACAGCATGCGCGCGCCAACCGAAGCCGAGGCGGCCGAGGCCTTTGGCTGGGTCGACGGACAAATTTCCGTGCAGCACCAGCAGTTACGGAGAGTTGTCGCGGCGCTGACACGATGGTTCAATTACGACGTGAAAGTTCCCGACCTTCCGCTGCTCGATCGTGATGCGTCGTTCAACGTGCCGCTCGACTCGAGCCGCCTGGCGATCAGCCAAGTCGAGCAGAGTGCCAACGTCAAGTTCGCCTATGAAGGCGAGTCGAAGGTATTTCGCGACGCGACCGGAAAGGTCGACAAAAAGGTCGAAAAGGCAAAGAAGAAATAAGTACCTACTCAACCGGAGACGTAATGCGCCGTTTTGTACCGATGGCATTCGCACTCGCCGCGCTGGCCGGGCCCGTAGCGGCGCAAGGGCCCGCGACAGCTCATCCCGATTTTGTCGGCACCTGGAAGCTCGATCCCAAGAAGAGCGAAGGTGTGGGCGTTCCGCTGGCGATGACGCTCAAGGTGTCGAAGGATTCGAAAGTTCTGTCGTTTACGCGCAGCGCAACGACTCCCGCGGGGGAACAGGGCAGTACGATGATCGTCAACCTCGATGGTAGTCCGACGAAGAACACGCTTGTGACGCAGGGGCTGTCGGTCGACCTCATCCTGAAGGCGTCATGGGACGGGCCGGCGTTCGTGATCAAAACCAACGCGAACATCGGGGGTCAGGTGCTCGATCAAACGGACCGCTGGACGCTCGACACCAACGGCACCACGATGCACATCCAGACCACCGCCGCTGGTGCCAACCAGACAGCATCCCTCAAGCTGACGCTCGAGAAGCAGTAGGATGAGACGGTAGTCGCGCGAAGCCACTGTGCGGGACCCGCCGACGGATACCGAGCTGCTCCGCACACACATATTAGAGACTACTCAATACCGCGGCTTCGCCGATCCCACGGTGCGCCTCGACCACGAGTCGCGCACCATGGGGATGCAGTCGTATGCCGCTCTCGCCGACTACTCGAAGCGGATCGCGCCGGCGGCTCACTCGAGCGATGTCGCGCGGACCGGAAGGCGCTTCTCGTCGTGCTGCCGTTCGAGCGATTGCTGGCTCCGGCCGAGTATCGGGAACCGATCGAGACGGCGTGCGGCGAAACGAAGTAGCGCGAGGTCGCACAGCGTCCAACTCAGGCCCGCGGCGTTACTCGGACGCTGGCGAGTGAAGTCGAATGGCCTCTTTCACCGCGCTATACAACGATTCGGCGTGGAACGGCTTCTTGATGAACGGCACGTCGAACCGCCCGATGATACTCCGTTCCAACTCGCTCACGTCGCCCGACACGATCGCGACCGGGATCGACGGGTAGCGTTCCCGAATATGATACGAGAGGTCGATGCCGTTCATGCCAGGCATCGTGACATCGGACAGCACGATGTCGATCTCGTCGCTCTCTTTCTCTAGCTTGTCGAGCGCTTCCTTTCCGTTCGTCGCCGTACGAACGGTGAACCCACCCGCTTCCAGCATGCGGGAGATGGTCTGCCGGGTGGTATCGTGATCGTCGACCACTAAAATCGTCTTCCCAGCGCCGACCTGCGTCGCTTCGGGCATGGCAACTCCGCTGTGATTGTCCCCGCTCTGACACTACGCATTGTAGAATGGTACACGAAACGACAAACGCAAGGACCCCATGCTCGCACGAGTCGGCGCCGCCGTCGGCCTCATCGCTCTCTGCGCGATCTCCATCTTCCGTGTCGCGCATCCACCTTCCCCCGTCGCGGCCACCGCACCAGACACGGTTTTCTCGGCTGAACGTGCGCTGCGTCACGTCGAGCAGATCGCGCAGCGCCCGCATCCCATGGGCACGGCCGACCACGACCGCGTTCGCGACTACATCCTCGCCCAGCTGACGACTCTCGGCCTTCGCCCGCAGGTGCAAACGGCGACGGCGATCGGTACTCGGTACCAAGAATCGGGCCGGGTGCAGAACATTCTCGCCTGGGTCCCAGGCAGCGATCCGAAGGGCAAAGCGGTCCTTCTCATGGTGCACTATGACGGCGTTGGCGCCGGGCCCGCCGCTTCCGATGACGGTGCTGGTTGCGCGGCGTTGCTCGAGACGCTCCGCGCCATGCGGGCGAGAAAACAGCCGCTGGCTCACGATGTTATCGCGCTATTCACCGACGGTGAGGAGGCCGGACTGCTTGGTGCCGCCGCGTTCGTGCGCGAGCATCCGTGGGCGAAGGACGTCGCCATCGGACTCAATTTCGAGGCACGGGGAACGACGGGTCGCTCGTACATGTTCGAGACCGGACCTGGGAACCAGGACGCAGTGAGCGCCTTGCGTGCCGCGCGCGACGTCACGGCCGGTTCGGTTTTCACAACGATCTATCGTGCCCTGCCCAATGATACCGATTTGTCCGAGCTCGCCGTGCTCGGGCCTCCAGCGCTCAACTTCGCGTTTGCCGACGGAGTGGAACGCTATCACACGACTCGCGACGACGTCGCGCATTTGAATCTGGGAAGTCTCCAACATCATGGACTCCAGATGCTGTCGCTCACGGAAACGCTGGCGAACGGACAACTCCCGCGACCGAAGACCGGCGACGCCGTGTTCTTCGATCTGCCGTTCATCGGAATGGTCGTCTATTCCACCTGGCTCGCGCTGCCGCTGGCGATCGTGGCGCTCGTGTTCACCGTAATCGTCGTCGCTCCGATGCGCCGTGGTGTCGTACCCGGCGTCGTCGCGACCGTAATCGCGGTCGCGATCGCTGGCGTGGCGGCACGATTCGTCAACCTTGGCGGAGCGGCGCGATGGAGCGGTACCTACGCCTCCGCGCTCATATTCGCGGTGCTCGCGGTCAACGCCGTTATCTACTCGGTCGCCAAGCGGCGCTGGCCCGGCCTTCACGCCGGCGTGTTGGTCGTGTGGCTGGTCCTCTCACTGGCGACGAGTGCCGTCGCTCCTGGCGCGAGCTATCTCTTCACCTGGCCGCTGCTGTTTTCGCTCGTCGCGGCCCGGTCGCGCACTCCGATCGCCGAGTGGGTCGCGGCTGCGGTAACGGTGATTCTCCTCGTGGGACTCACATTTTCCGTTACGGCCGTGATGCTCGGCGTAGCGAGCACCGGTGCGATCGCGCTCGCCGTTGTGACGTCTCTCATTGCTTGGTTGTTAGCGCCGATCCTCGGGCCAATCGCTGGTCAATCGCGGTGGGCCGGCGCGCCTTGGCTCGCCGGCGCGGCCGTCGTCATCGCGCTGCTCGGCGCTATCACGGTGAAACAGAACGGCGACCATCCGATCCGCAGCGCGCTCGTCTACGCCGAGAACGCGGATAGCACAGATGCGTGGCTTGGTAGCGTTGGGTTCCACGATTCGTGGACACGATCAGCCGTCGGCGGCTCGACGCGCGGCCCCGACTGGACCTCGCGACCTCTCGGATTCTCGGCGCCGCTAGTGGGACGCCACGTTCCGCGAGCGCCGCTCGACGCTCCGTCAGCGACACTGCTTCGCGATACGATCATCAACGGCGCGCGTCGGGTCGTGCTTCGGGTCAACGCTCCCACCGGGTCTACATCGCTGCGCATGCGCGCCGTTGGCGCGCCGGTGCTGACGTCGTCGATCGATGGCCGAGTCGTCGACACAACGCGGTATCGCCATCGCGAGACCGTGTGGACGATGGAGTACTGGGCCGTGCCGGACAGCGGCGCAATCGTCGCGCTCTCGATTCCACAGGGCCAGCGCATCGACCTCGATCTGGCGGCATGGCGACCGGGCCTCCCGGTGATCCAGGGCATCACCATTCCGCCGCGACCGGCCGACATCGTGCCAAGTCAGTATGGCGACGTCAGCATCTCGTATCGAAGAACACGCTTTTGACGCGCGTCAGGTCATCTGAGGAGCGCGGCGACGAAGGATCTGTTGCACTCGCAATCGATCCGTCGCTGCGCTAGGGATGACAAGCTCCTTACAACATTCGGACGACAAGCATTAGCGCGACCCGGTTCGTTTTTGCATCTTCTGTCCATGCATTCCTGCGTCATTACCTGCCTAGCAGCGTTGCTGAACGCGCCGATTCCTGCGCCATCGGCCACGTACATCGGACGCGACAACCAGCTCAACGTTCGCATTCCGCGCATCGTCGCCGAGTCCGCGACCGTCACTGTTGACGGCATTTTGGATGAACGCGTTTGGTCCCAGGCCGCGCTGCTGACCGGATTTTCGCAGTTCTCCCCACAGGATGGCATTCCCGCTTCGGATTCCACGCAGGTGTTGATCTGGTATTCGCCGACCGCGCTGTACGTCGGCGTTCGCGCGTTCGAGGCACACAGCGCGGTGCACTCCACACTTGCGGACCGCGACAAGATCTCGGCCGACGACAACGTGCAGATCCTCCTCGGCACGTTCCACGATCAGCGGCAAGCGTACGTTTTCGCCGTCAATCCGTTCGGCGTTCAGATGGACGGAACGATCGTCGAATCCGGACCGACCGGCGGCGGCTGGACGCCGACGCTGTCTGGGCGGGCCGCGCCGGATCTCAGTCAGGACTTCGTCTTCACGTCCAAAGGGCGCTTGACCGACTACGGCTACGAGGTCGAGATCCGCATCCCGTTCAAGAGCCTCAAATATCAGTCTGCTGATCGGCAGAGTTGGGACATTAACATCGTGCGCCAGGTCCAGCATTCCGGGTTCGAGGATTCCTGGGTACCGGCTCGTCGCGCGAATGCGTCGTTTCTCGCACAGTCGGGAAGTCTCGACGGCATGTCCGGCTTCGACCGCGGTCTCGTGCTCGACTTGAATCCGTTCGTGACCCAGAAATCGACTGGGGCACCGAGTGCCGACGGGTGGAAGTACAAGAACGCGACGCCGCAGCTGGGTGGAAACGTCCGCTGGGGAGTGACCAACAACCTCACCCTCAACGGAACGTTGCGTCCCGACTTCGCCGAGGTGGAGTCGGACGCCGGGAAGTTCGTCATCGATCCACGGCAGGCGCTCTTCTTTCCTGAGAAGCGGCCCTTCTTTCTCGATGGCCTCGAACAATTCAGCGTCCCCCACAACCTGATCTACACCCGTCGCATCGCCAAGCCGGAGGGCGCGACCAAGCTCACTGGAAAGGTCGCCGGCACGAGCATCGGGTTGCTGTCGGCGGGTGACGATCCGAGCCTGTCGCCCAACGGGCACTACCAGACGATCTACAACATTCTTCGAGCGCAGCGGGACATTGGGGGACAATCCCGCATCGGGATGGCCTATACCGATCGCGTCGTCGGCGGCGACTACAATCGCGTCACCGACATCGACGGTCGTCTGTTATTCGGTGACGTGTACAGTGGCTCCTTCCAGTTCGCCGAGAGCTTCGACAAGACGCGCGGGCTCGAGACCAACGCGCCGCTCTGGGAAGGCATTCTGGCGCGTAATGGTAAGCGATTCGGGTTCCGCTACACGATGAACGGCATCAGCGAGAAGTTTCGCGCGTCGAGTGGATTCATCTCGCGCGCCGGAATCGCGCACGGTGCGCTCGATCACCGCGCGACGTGGTTCAACGAACGGGGCAGCACACTCGAGACGCTCACGGGCGACATCCTGTTCGACGACACATGGCAGTACTCGCACCTCATGCGCCGCGGCGACGCGCAGGACAAGAAGTTTCACGTGAGCACGAGCGCTGGACTTCGTGGCGGCTGGACGTTGGGCGCCGGTGTGTACTGGGAGACGTTCGGCTACGACACGCAGCTGTTCAGCAACTACCGAATCGAGCGGACGGTGGGCGCGACGGTCGACACGATCCCGTTCGTCGGCGTCGGTCGCATTCCGAACCGCGACTACGTCGCGACGTTGTCGACGCCGCAATGGTCGTGGCTCAACGCGTCGTTGCTCTATATCGGCGGCCAGGACGAGAACTTCTTCGAGTGGGCGCAAGCGAACATTGACTACCTTTCCCTCGCGCTCACGCTCCGCCCGAGCGACCGCTTGCGCGTGACCGGGAACTTCGACTACCAAGACTACTGGCGCCGCACCGACCACAGTCTCGTCGGGCGAAACGTGATTCCTCGTCTCAAGGTCGAGTATCAGCTCACGCGATCCGTCTTCTTCCGCGTCGTCGGCGAATACGACCTCGCCGAGCACGACGACCTGCGCGACGAGACGCGCACGTTCTTCCCGCTGATCATCAGCGGAAAAAAGGCGTTGGCGACGCGAAGCGCATCGCTGCATGGGGACTACCTGTTCTCCTATCAGCCGAATCCTGGGACCGTACTCTTCCTCGGCTACGGCGATCGCGGCGATGCGGTTCCGAACCCGGCGGACCGATTCACCTACCAGCCGATCGTGCGCTCCGCGGACTACTTCTTCGTGAAGTACTCATATTTATTCAGGATGTAGGCGATCGCAGTTTGTCATCCTGAGCGCAGCGAAAGAGATGGCGGTTCGTCATCCTGAGCAGCCAAGGAGATGGCGGTTCGTCATCCTGAGCGCAGCGAAGGATCTGCTGTCACCTCGAGGTCAGCAGATCCTTCGTCGCTTCGCTCCTCAGGATGACCCGGTGTGGCTTCGCTCCTCGGGATGACCCGGTGTAACTTCGATTCACCGTTCCTCCGGATAAACATGGCCACGGCAAAGAAACCACGAGCCAAGAAGAAACGTGCTGTCGCGCCGGCGGCTTCACGAGGCCTCGACGCGCGACGACTGGCGTCGGCGACACCGCCGACGTCCGTCGCGACGCTGGGTCGCACAATCGAAGATGATGGGGGTGCCGTGCTCGCCGCCTATCGCGATCCGCTCGGCGGACGCTGGCAACTACTTGCCTCGCTGCCGCTCGATCGCGTCGAGCCGACTCCATTTCAACGCGATCTGTCCGAGGCCCACGTTGGCCGCGTCGCGAACGCGATCGACAAGCTCGATCGGTATCTCGATCCCGTAATCGCGGTTCCCGCGGGCGACGGAAAGTACTGGTCGCCGAACGGGTATCATCGACTCGGCGCGATGCGCGAGCTCGGCGCGAAGTCGATCGTCGCGCTCGTGGTGCCTGAGCCGGAGGTGGCCCATCGCATTCTCCTGTTGAACACCGAAAAGGCGCACAACCTGCGCGAGCGCGCGCTCGAGGTTGCCCGACTCGCCGAGGCGCTCGCCGCGCTCGACGACCGTCCCGAGCGTGAGTTCGCCGTCGAGTTCGAGGAGGCCGCGCTGGTCACCCTCGGGCTTTGCTATCAACAGAACGGACGCTTCTCCGGCGGAGCGTATCACCCGATCCTCAAACGCTGCGACAAATTCCTCGGCTCCAAATTGCCGACGGCGCTGGACATCCGACGCCTGCGCGCCGAGAAGTTGCTCGAGCTGAATGAACTGGTGAACGAGGCGGTGAAGGGAATGAAATCGCGCGGACTCGAGAGCCCGTACCTCAAAGCGTTCGTCGTCGCGCGGCTCAATCCGCTGCGGTTTCAACGAAAGCCGACCGCCGATTTCGACGAAACGATCGACAAGATGCTCGGCGGCGCGAGACGCTTCGACCCCGCCAGAATCCGCGCCGACCAAATCGCGCGGTCGGGCGGGCCGCCGTCGTCGGACGAGTGACGATGTCGGTCGAAGACGCACCGCGAATCTCGCTCTTGGCGGGACCGACACCGGTCGAGGAAATGTCGCGATTGCGCGCCGTGCTCGGAGGCCGGGGAATCCCCAGACTCTTCGTCAAGCGCGACGACGCGATTCCGTTCGGATTCGGCGGCAACAAGGTTCGCAAGCTCGAGTTCGCGCTCGCAGAAGCCATGGCGCGCGGCGCCGACACGATCGTGACGTTCGGCGGCGTCCAGTCGAACCATGCTCGCGCGACGGCCGCGGCGTCGGCGAAGCTCGGGCTCAAGTGCGTGCTGATCATCAACGGCGCTCCGCAAGAGCGACCCACGGCGAACGCGTTACTGGATCGCCTTCTTGGCGCCGAGGTCGAATACATCCCGTCGCGCAACGAGCGCGCGGAGGCGAGCGAGCGCGTCATGGCCCGGCTCGCCAACCGCGGACGCACGCCGTTCTTGCTTCCGCTCGGAGCATCGACGTCGGTCGGAGCGCTTGGGTTTGTGAACGCGGTGAGCGAGTTGGTCGCGCAGGGCGTCAGGCCCGACGTGATCGTGCACGCGTGCTCGTCCGGCGGAACACAGGCGGGACTCGTGGCGGGCGCCGCACTTCATGGACTCGAGGCGCGAATCATCGGCGTCAGCGCCGACGATCCGGCGGCGGACGTGACGGCGACGGTGCGGCGAATCATCCGTGGCATCGACGGGCTCGAATCATTCAATGGCGAGTTCGACGTTGACGACACTCGCGTCGGCGACGGCTACGGCATTCCGACTGACGCGTCACGCGAGGCGCAGCAGCTCTTCGCTCGGACCGAGGCGCTCTTCGTCGATCATACGTACACGGCGAAGGCGGCCGGTGCGTTGATCAGCTACGTGCGCGAGAAGCGGTTCGCGCCGGACCAAACCGTGCTGTTCTGGCATACGGGTGGGCAGCTCGGCATCTTCGCGTAGTCCGTCAAATGGCTGTCAGTGGTTCTCCCCTTCTGGCGCCCCGCGAAAAAGTCTAGCTTGGCGCATCCGCCTCGAGGTTCTTCACATGCGCAACGTCATTCGTTCATGGGTCGCGTTGGTCATCATCTCCGGCGTTACCGCCCCCGCACTGCACGCGCAGGGACGCGGCGGGCAGAATATCGAAGCGCTGAGGGCCCAGCGCGATTCGCTCGAGAAAGAGCTCGAGTCGATCGCCGTGATCGACCGTAAAGTCATGGTGCCGATGCGCGATGGCGCCCGCATGGCGACCGATGTCTACCGTCCGAAAAACGCGAGCGGCAAAGTACCGATCGTGTTCGTGCGCACGCCGTACAACTTCAACTTCTGGGATGTCCGCAACGGCGCGCCAGCCGACATGACCGCGCAGCTCGAGGCCGTGAAGCGCGGGTACGCGTATGTCGGCATGAACGAGCGCGGCCATTTCTTCTCCGAAGGGAGCTACGACATTCTCGGCCCGCCGCGCACCGATGGCTACGACGCGATCGCATGGATGTCGTCGCAACCGTGGGCGAACGGGAAAGTCGGATTAATAGGATGCTCATCGACCGCCGAGTGGCAGATGGCGGTCGCGGCGATGTCGCCGCCTGGGTTGGGAACGATCATTCCGCAGGGATTCGGCGCCGGCGTTGGGCGCGTCGGGCCGTATTACGAGCAGGGGAATTGGTATCGCGGCGGCGCGGTGCAGATGCTGTTCATCGCTTGGCTGTACGGCGAACAGAATCAGGTGCGCCCCACGTTTCCGGCGAACACGTCGCAGGCGGATCTGATTCGCGCGTCGAAGGAATTCGACCTCGCGCAGCAGCTGCCGCCGGTGGACTGGTCGAAGGGTCTCGTGCATTTGCCGGAGATGGACATCATCAGCGCGGTCGATGGACCGCACGGCATCTTCGCCGACTCGATGCCCGTCGCGACCGGCGGCGCGATGATCAAGCGGACGCCGAACGATCCGGCGTGGTACAAAGGTGGACTGTTTCACGACGACATGAAGATCAACGTCCCGGGATTGTGGTTCATGTCATGGTACGACGTCTCCGTCGGACCCAACCTCGCGACGTACAACCATGTGCGAAACACGGCTCGACCGGAGATCGCAAACCAGCAGTACGCCGTGATCGCGCCCACGCTCCATTGCTCGTACAAACGCGCGACGGAGAACACCGTCGTCGGCGAACGCAGCGTCGGTGACGCGCGGCTCGACTACGACGCGCTCACGTGGGGTTGGTTCGACATGTTCCTCAAGGGCAGCAACAATCACCTGCTCGACACGCTGCCCAAGGTTCGCTACTACACGATGGGCCTCAACAAATGGCAGACGTCCGACACGTGGCCGCCTAAGGGGGCGAGCGCGATGACGTTCTACCTCGGCAGCGACGGCAAAGCGAACACCATGAACGGCGACGGCAAGCTGAGCATGGTCGCTCCGTCGAGCGACAAGCCCGACACGTTCGCATACGATCCGATGAACCCCGTTCCGTCGTACGGCGGCAATGTGTGCTGCACGGGCAACGCAGTGACCGGCGGCGCGTTCGATCAGCGGAAAATGGAAACGCGGCCCGACATTCTCGTGTACACGACCGATCCGCTCAAGGACGGGACGGAGCTGAGCGGTCCGATCGACGTGAATCTGTACGTGTCATCCGACGCCAAAGACACGGACTTCACCGTCAAGCTGCTCGACGTCTACCCAGACGGTCGCGCGTACAATCTCGACGAGACGATTCAGCGCGTGCGCTACCGCGACGGCTACGACAAGCAGGTGATGATGGAGCCGGGCAAGGTGTACAAGGTCGCCCTCGGGCCGATGACGACGAGCAATTACTTCGAGGCCGGTCATCGAATTCGCATTGAGGTCTCGAGTAGCAACTTCCCGCGCTTCGACCGCAACATGAACACGGGTGGCAAGAACTACGACGAGACGAAAGGCGTCGTGGCGCACAACATCATTCACCACTCGAAGCAGTATCCATCGTCGGTCAAGATCACGGTGGTCAAGCGAACGACGGCAGCCGACAAGTAGTTCTCGAGCCGCGTTGAATCCTTCTGGCCGGCGGCGTGGTACTATCTGGCATGCTTCGCCCGCTCACGCTCGCCGGCCTCGCGCTGTTGGCCGCTGTCGCGCAGCCCTCAGATCGCGGCCGGCCGGTCATTCTCTTGGTCCATGGCCGCGGAATGACGGATCGCGACACGGCAGCGATGCGCAAGTTTTGGTTCGGCGCGCTGAGCTCCGGCGCCAAAACCGTCGCCAAGGATTCGCTGATCACTGAGCGCGACGTTCGGGTCGTTTGGTACGCCGACGTTCTCGACCCCCGATCGGCGGCTGGCTGTGACTATGATCCCAACGATCCACGCGTGCGACGAGAGGCGTCGGAGGATCCGGATCTCAAGTCGCTCGTCTCGATGGCCGGCAGTCTTCTCGGCTCGTTGACGAGCCTGATTGCCGACACTGAGGCGACCTCGCAACTGCGTGGTCTCGCCGCCGATGCGTCATTCCTCAGCGACGTCCGCAAGCGCTGCGCGTCCGAACGCCGTCTTGCCGAGGCGATCGATCGCGCTCTCCGCGAGGGCCGGCCGATCATTTTGGTGGCGCACAGTCTCGGCTCGCTGGTCGCTTACGACTACCTGTCGACGCGCTCCGATACCGTCCTCGTCAATCGGCTCGTAACGATCGGCTCCATGCTCGGCTCGCCAATCCGACACCTACTCATCGGTGGCGACTCGACCGACACGCTCTCGACGCCGGCGAGCGTGAAGGAATGGGTCAACGTGCGAAACGAGCAAGATCCGCTCGCCGTCCCGCTCTCGATTGGTCGCGACATCGCCACGAATCCCCCGCCGGATGAGCCCGACGCGCACGAGATGGTCGGGTACCTACGCGGTCCCGTCGCAGCGAAGGAAGTCCTGACCGGCTGGTGCGCGGCTTTTCAATCGAATCGACCACGCGGATGCAAGGACGTGGTCCCAAAATAGCATTCGAGCCATGCCATGCATGCTCGATATGGTATCGTGGTCGCGGCCGTCATCGGCCTCGCCCAAACCGCGGCGTCGCAGGGCCGCGTCGGTTCTGATTCCTCGACTCGCATCGCGCGCCTCAAGCGTGATCTGGCCTACGGGACCCTCGAGGGATTCGGATACGCCGCGATCGACCAATGGCACCTCAGCCCGCCCGAATGGGGTTCTGGTTGGCCGGGCTACGGTCGCCGGTTCTTGTCGGACGCAGGAGAATTCTGGATTCAAGAGATCACGACGGAAGGACTCGCGGCCGCAATGAATCGTCCGCTTGATTACTCGCGATGCAGATGCCGCGCGTTCGGTGCGCGAATGGGACACGCGCTGGAAGGGGCGCTGTTCGATCACATGCCGCGGGGCGGGGAATCGCTCGCCATTCCGCGAATCATCGGCGCCTACGGCGGTGCGTACGCGCAGACCACGTGGCGGCCCGGCCGCTCGCAAAGCCGGGCCAGCCTCACCCTGACGAACGGAACGACGTCGCTTGCGATCGGAGCGCTGATCAACATCTACCACGAATTTCACCGCTGAGCGTTCGCTGCTCCGAGTCCTTTCGCGTCGGGCATCCACACCTCGAGGCCCAGGCTGGGCAGTGTCTTCGAATGACCGGCGATGAGCTGTCGTTGATACCGCGGATTGTCGAAGTCGAACGGGTCGCGCTGGTCGGTGTCGACGACGAGCATCTCGGCGTTGGTCATGAACAGTTTGCCGAAGTGCAACGTGCCGCCGCGATACAGCATGTAGTTCGAGACCGTCGGATCGATCGATTGATGTGGCGCCAGTGAGTCGGCGAGCGATCCGATCGTTTGAACGAGTTGATCCCCTTCCAATCGGACGGCGGACAGCCGTCCGTGAACGCGCGGCGGCGGCAGCAGCGCGATCGCATCGAGAAAGAGATCGTTTCCCTTGACGGTCACGCCGTGCGCCTTTGAGAGATCCATCATTTTCTCGAGGCTCAATCCCAGGGCATTCATCAGCGCCAGGCCGTTGACGCCCAGGATCTTCACGCGTGTCGCGTGGAGCACGATGCGACTGTCCGGCGTGAGGGCGACGTTCGCTGTCATGTCGAACGGGATATCTACGCCTTTGTGCAGCGTGCCGGTCTGGCGCAGCGCATTGTTCGCGATCTCAATGCGCAGGTGCGACAGCGGAGAGCCACGATACGCGAATACATGATTGTTCATGAGGTTCGTCAGGTCGGGCCCGGTCAGCCCGACCTCGGCGCTGCGCACGTCGAGCTCGTAACTCATGATGTCGTCGAAGTCGACGACGCCGTTCTTCACGGCGTGCATCTCGCCGGCAAGCCGGCGAATGCGCAGCACCACGCCCTCGCCCGTGTGGAAGTCGACGTTGAGCATGGTCACATTCGTCGGCACCGTCGACGCCACGCCAGGTGGCGGCTGCAGCGAATCGCCTCTGAGTGTTCCCGGCGACGCAGCCAACGGACCACGGCGCCACGCGATCGCGACGATCGCCAGAATCGCGATCGTCGCACCGAACATGAGGTCCCGCGAGCGAGCGACCATAGCGACTGAACTCGTCAGTTACCGTGCCAGTTCCCGCGACCGGGCTCGGCTTTTTGTTCACTGATATTGGATGTACATCGGACGCGGGCGCAGCGCCAATACTTCGCGCGGTGACAGCAACATGTCGCCTTTACGCGTGTCGTTGTGAAAGAACAGCTTGAATCCCGTGTATTCCACCGGCTCGGCCGCTTCACATTTGGCGTACGTATCGAACTTGAGCCACGGCTGGCCCCAGCCGTCCATGTTGATCACAACCTGCACGCGCGGATCGAGTTTGATCTGATTGACGTGCTGTAGCATGTTCGTCGTGAAGCGGTGGACGACCAGGACTTTCGGTGGGAGGTGGTATTTCGTCACGAGCGCCGCGAGTTGATCGATCGCATAGTTGACATCCCTCGCGTCCATCGCGCCGATCTTCGTTCCGGGGACTCGTCCCTCGCGGTTGTAGTGCATGTAAAACTCAGGATCCAAGCCCAAGTGGACATCGGGCCGCGATAGAAACGGAATGAGGCGCGGCAGCTCAGAGTCGATCGTGCTCTTCCCCGCTTGGATATCGAGAATCGTGATCGCACCCTTCGACCGCGCCCAACCATACACCTTCTCGATCAATCCCGGGTCGGATCGCTGTCGATGCATCCCGTCTTTGCCCGGTAGCCCCTGGGCAACCGACACGATCAGGTGCAGCGCGGGCTGTACCGGCACAGCCGGGTCCGCCGCGCGCCACTGTGCCACGATCGAGTCGAACTTGCTGAGCATCTGATCAGACGGTAGCTCGCCGAGGATTCCCATCCTCTTCGAGAGCGGATTGCCGTAGAAGGCAACGATCCGTTTCGCTGGCAACAGTGATCCGGAGAGCAGTGGCGGCGTCTTCACCGGCCAACCGGGATTCTTGAGACCCGTACGGATCGACGCCACGAGCGAGATACTGTCGGCTTTGCTGCGAGCCTTGGGTTGCGTGGCGATCTGAATCAGGATCGCCGAATCCGGCGGGGGTTTAACCCTGCGGCCCTTCGCCGCCGGATCGGGCGTAGGCTTGGCGACCCGGCTGCGAGCATTGTCCATAACCGGCGGCTTCGCGACGGCGGCGGCGGAGGCTTGAACCGATGGAGGTTGGCTCGCCGGCGTCGATCTGTCCGCCTTCCCGCAGGCGGCCGTCGGCACGCCGACGAGCACCGCAAGCCCCCTCCGCCATTTCGTCATGGGTCCACGGGTCCACTCCAATGGGTGCACCGGACGGTTTCTGGTGTAGGTTATCAGGCGGCAAATACCCAAACGTCTGGCTTCAATGAAACTCCTCCGTGTCATCGGCGCGACGATGGTCGCGTTACCTCTCTGTGTCGTTCAGGCGCAGGCACCGACAGATCGGCCCGCCCTTGTCGTGCTCATCACTATCGACCAGTTTCGCGGCGACTATATCGACCGGTTCAAGTCGCAATTCACCGGCGGAATCGCGCGTTTCCGAACACACTCGGCGTTGTTCACGCACGCGTGGCAGGATCACGCGATCACCGAGACCGCGCCAGGGCATTCGACGTTGCTCTCGGGTCGCGAGCCCGTACATACGGCCATCGTCGACAATAACCTCGGCGTGTACGATCCCGATGCGCCGTTGATTGGCGGCGTGACGGGTCCAGGCGCATCGCCGCGACGATTCGTCGGCACGGAGCTGTTCGACTGGATGCGGTCGCGCGACTCCAAGACACAGGCGCTCTCCGTGTCGCGAAAGGACCGAGGTGCAATTCTCCCCGTGGGTCGCAGCAAAGGAAACGTCTACTGGTTCGGCGTGGGCGGCTTCACGACGAGCAAGTACTACGCGGATGCGCTGCCGGAATGGGTACGAACATTCAACGCGCGCATCCCGTACGACCAGCTCGCGGGTAAGGAGTGGAATCTGCTCCTGCCGGTCGACCAGTATCCGGAGCCCGATTCCGTCGCCGGAGAAGCTGGCGGAGGGAATCCCCTGTTTCCGCATGTGATGCCGTCCGCCGACGCACTTCGGTCCAGTCTCCTCGCGTACCCGTGGATGGATTCCGTCACGCTCGCGTTCGCGCTCGACGGCGTGCATGCGACGCAGCTGGGGAAGCGTGCGCTGCAATCGAGAGAGTCGAATACGATGCCCGATTTGCTATCCATCTCACTCTCGACAACCGATGCTGTCGGTCACGCGTTCGGCCCCGATTCTCGGGAGATGCACGATCACCTGCTTCGCCTCGACCGCTGGCTGGGCACGTTCCTCGATGACTTGCAGCGCGAGGTGCCGGCGGAACGGATGATCCTCGTGTTGACCAGCGACCACGGTATGTCCCCCTTGCCGGAGGTCTCGGTTGCCAAGACGGGCCGCGGCGGTCGGATCTGGTTGGGTGACATTGCGCACGAGGCCGAGCAGTTGCTGGAACAGCAATATCACTTTGCCTTCGGCATCGAGTTCGAGAGCGGGTTGTTTTACGCCGACGTCGGCGCGCTCAAAGCGCGCAAGGTCAATGTGGACAGCCTCGCCAGCGCGATCGTCGCCCGATCGATGCAGGAGCCCGGAATCCGGATCGGCTTTACCGCGCGCACGCTGCCCGCGTCGGCCGACAGCGGTGCTGTTCGGTGGCGCCGAACGCTTCCTGCTCAGCTGGGATGGCTCGCGGCACTGGTCGCTGATGACGGTTTCATTTGGTCGCCACGCGACATCGCCGGCGAACATGGAACGCCGAACGCCGACGACCTGTCGGTTCCGATCGCGTTCATGGGCCCAGGCATCGGCGCCGCGCGATACGACCGTCTTGTGCGCACCGTGGACATCGCGCCGACGCTCGCGAAACTGTTGGGCATTTCGCCGAGCGAGCCCCTCGACGGCGAGGCGATCGGCGAAGTATTGGCCGCCAAACCCACAGCGGGAAACTAGACGCTTGCCGAGGGCGCCTCAGGTCCTTACCTTAGGTAAGGAATCATTAGAAAGGTAAGGATGAGCGAGTCGACGGTGACCAGCAAGGGGCAAATCACGATTCCGAAGAGCGTTCGGGAGCGGTTGCATCTCGAGGCGGGAGACACCGTCTACTTCGATGTCCGCGAGGACGGCACGGTCGTTCTCAAGGCGCGCAACGAGCCGCTGGAGCACCTGTTCGGATTGTTGAAGGGCAAGACCAAGCGGCGACGCGCGTTGACCATCGACGAGATGAATCCGGCGAGCATGGACGACCGCGACGCGTGATCGCCCTCGACACGAACATCCTGGTCCGCCTCGTCCTGCACGACGACGAGGCGCAAGCCCGCACGGCCGAGCGAATCGTCGTGCGGGCGCGACGCGAGCGGACCCATCTCTTCGTCGGCGACGTCGTTCTCTGCGAGCTCGTGTGGGTGCTCAATCGGCGAGCGGGGCTTACGCGTGCCGAGATCGCGGACACGATCGAGCGCGTTCTGCGAACGGAGTTGATCGTCGTGGCCGAGTCGGCGATGGTCGAAACGGCGCTCGAGGCGTATCGCACCGGCCGCGGCGATTTCGCCGACTACTTGATTCGCGCCCAAGCGGAGGCCGCGGGCGCGTCCGAGGTCATCACGTTCGATCGCGCCCTCAAAAACGAGCGCGCATTCCGAATCGCGGGCTCGTAGCGCCCGAGCCAATGGTCAGCGGTGTGTGCGCTCGATCCACGCCGCCTTGTCGTCGCGCGCCTGCATATACACTACGCCACCCTTGCCGAAGCCGACGATCTGACGGCCGGCCGGTACTTGTAGCCGATCGATCACCTCGCCCTTGCGATTGACCACGTCGTAAATGGGTCCGCCGCCGACGGAGCCGGTACGCACGGCGCTGGTGCGAATCCACAGGTTGCCGTCGCCGTCCGCCTTGGCGGCGCCGGTGTTGAACGCGGGCCGATAGTCGGGCATCTCGTTGATGCTGACGAACGCGAGGGGCGGACCCGCAACTTGCCCGGCTCCCGCGCCACCCCCGCGCGGTCCGTCGCCCGTGCTGAAGCTCATCACGACCATGCCTTCGCTCGCGCCTCGTCCGGCGGCGGCGGCCTTCTCCGCGGGCATGCCAGCCGCGGTTGCCGCGCGCGCCTTTTCCATTCTCGTCTTTGCTGAGTCAATGATTGCCGTCTTGTCCTCGTCGCTCAGACGCTGCCAGTCGAAGGGAATCTTCGGCGACACGGTCAGCGATCCGTCGGGATTCACGAAATCGACGTGATAGTCTTGGCCGCGCACGATCGCGATCGAACCGTCGGACAGCACGGCCCACTCGTCGACGATTGGCAGCGGATTGATCTCGTTCGTCATCGACATCCCGCGCTCGGTCTGGGTCACGCTCATCTTGATTTTCGGAATCTTGAAGAACGCGGCCGTGTCCAACTTGCGCGTGGCGAGATCGACGCGTACCAGTGCCGCACTGTCGGGGAATTCAGGCGCGGTAAACACCCCTCGACCCGCGCCGCCCATCGGCGGGGCGATCCTGCCAAACCCGCCGCGATATACGATGCGTCCCTTCGCGTCGAGCGAGGGCGCGCCCTGCAGGTTCGAGAGCGCCGGCGCGTCCTGTGACCGAGGCACCGACGCGACGCGCGCGATCTTGGCGGTCGGATCGATCACGAACATCGACAACCCGGCCGGGTCGATGAATAGCGTCGAATCGCCCAGATAGCTGATGATGCCACCCGGTCGAATGCCGTACGAGTTCGCCCCACCGCTCGTCGAGTCGGCAACGACGCTGATATTGGCGAGCGACTGGTCAAGCAGCAACAGCTGACGGTTCTGGACGTCGTTGACGAGAAGCCGTCCATCGGGAAGCTGTCGAACGGCGGCGACATTGCCGAGCACCTGCTTGGACGCGCCGTCGGGCGCGTTGACGAGGCGGATTGCCGGCGCCTGTTGCGCTGCGAGCGCGGTCGAGGAGAGCACCAGCACGATCGATGTGAGTTTCATCATATGTGTATGTGAGTCAGGTGTGGAATGGCTTCGCGCTCGGTCAGGGGCTCTTCCGGATTTCGATCATCTGGCCGCCGCCGCCACCGACGCCGGCCGGGATGGCCATGCCACCCGGCATCATGATCATGCCGAGGTTGGTGCCCGCGGTGCCGGACCGCACGGACGCGAGGTAGCGCGTGTCGAGGTACGGCGTGACGAACGTCGGGATCCGTCGGATCTGGTCGGCGGTGAGTAGATGCTTGATTGTCGGCGCGAGCTTGATCAAGGCGTCGACCGATGCTTCGCGCGCGGTCCGGTAGCGGTCGTAGGCGTCGTCCTGATCGTACTTGTCGGGCAACGCTGCGAGGTACTTGGTGACCGGCGACCAAATCGAGTCGAGCTTGATCGTGTATCCGCGATTCAATACGGCGATGCTGTCGGCCTGCTCCGCGGTCAATGCCAACGTGTCGGCCTGTCGGAGAATCTGCGCCATCGGATTGATCACGCCGCCACTGCCGTACATGGCCTTGTACATCACCTCGGGCACTTTCTGTCCGCCTGTCGCGCGACCGCGGTCGAGCATCTGGGTCAAGCCCTGCCGCTCGCGCGTCGGACCCACGTCCACCCGCACCATCGTCGTGAGCGTGACTGGAAGCCGCGTCGCGTTCTGCGAGAGCGCCGTCGACCCGAAGCGCGGGTTGACCTCGTATTTGTATCGGTTGGTCATCGGATCGAACCCGCGGACGAACAGGAGCTGGTTGGTCGGAATGAAGGTCTGTCCCCACCCATGCAGCTTGCTCTCGCCGTGCATCAACACATCGGCGACGCCGAGTGGATTCGAGAGTTGGAATGAGATGTTGGCGCGCTGGGGCATGCGAACCTTCACTGGATTGAACGAGAACGTCAGATTCGCCGTCGTCGTCCAGGGACCTTGGCAGCTGTTGCGCTTCGCGATGTGCTGAAGCTGGTTGTTCAAGCACTCACGCGCCGCGCTGGAGCCGTTCGTCAGCAGCGAGCGCATGCCCGCCGCGAGCGCGCTGTCGCCCGTCTGCGCCGGGTCGAAGATGAACGCCCGATCGTTCGAATAACCGTCGCCGTTGATGTCGCCCGCGACGACCGGCGTGTACGGAAGCCCCGAGCGGAACGAGCCGTACCAACCCAGCCGGATGAAATCGAACGCGTTGTAGGTCAGCGTGTAGACGAATTGGTGCCGGGAGTCGAAGCTCGATCGCCCCCACGCCACGTCGAGCGGATTGCCGCTCGTGCTGCTGAACCCGCGATACTTCTCTCTCGCGTCCGCGTAGACGTACGACAGACTCCATGTGTACGACGAGCTGAACGCGAACGGACGAAGCTGCACCGTCAGCTGCTTGGTTTCCGACTCCATGTCGGAGCGAAGCTGGCTCACATGATAGTAGGCCGGCGCGAGACGCGCTTCGCCCGACGCGATCGTTCCCGTCGTCGGCACTATGCTCGTCGACCGCGCGAAGATCGGGCGCCCGCCTTCGTCGGTCAGCGCGAACTGCTGTGCCGGATTGAAGTTCAAGTCGAACGTGCTCGCCTGGTTGAGATTCAACGAGTACGTCGCATCGACCATCGTCGACAACCGATTGCTGAGCGACGTCCCGCTCCATTGCAGGTTCGATCGGAGCGAGCGTGGGGCGACATAGTTATTGTCGAACAACGTGATGTTCGGCGCCGAGCTGGCGAACACCGTCCCCGCGCTTCCGTCGGCACACTGTGTCGGAACCGCACCCGCGTTCGCCAGGTACGCCGTCCAATCGGGCGTTGGAGCGGCGACGCCGACGCACGTCAGCTGCTGGACCGCGGTGGTGAGACCCGTATTGTCCATCGCCGATCCGATGAGCGTCGCGTTCGGCGTGCTCTGAAAGACGCCAACGCCGCCCCGCACGACCGCCCGCGGTCCGCGCACCGCGCCGTCGAACCCGCCGATCTGCGCCGCCGTGCCGTAGGTCCATGAGAATCCGACGCGCGGACTCACATAGAGATGATTCGGAACGTTGTCGTTGCGAAGCCCGAACAGGCGTTCGACGTCGGAGTTCTCCGTCGGCTCGGCGGTGAACCGATTGCCGTCCAACCGCACGCCGTACTGGATCTGAAGATCGGTCGTCGGCTTGTAGGCATCGCCGAGCGAGACGCCGGCGACGTACTCGTCCTCATGCCGCTTGCGCGATGACAGTTGGCGCGAGAACGAGGCCGGACGTTGCGCGTCGAGATCAGCCAGCGAGTTGAAGCTGAAGCTGCCGAGCTGGTTCGTCGTGAGATCCTGCTCGTACGAGTCACGGCGAAGCTCCGTCGTGAACTTGAGGCGATGCTTGTTGTTCTCGCTGAACCACGACAGCATGTTCGTGAACTGCGCGGTCGTTGAGGCTTGGCTCGTATTCATCGCCGGGTTCCCGCCGAACGACACCGTCTGCACGCTCGGCGTGCCATCGGCGAACGTCGAGTTCACTCGCACGGTGCCGCTCGGCAGCGTGAGGAACGGGTCGGTGTAGAATCGCGACCGGTTCACCCCGATCGACGTCTCACTGAGCACGCCAAACCCGAAGTAGCCGGAGTGCCGGCCCTGCACGCCGCCGTACCAATTGCCGCGCTCGCCGCTGTGGGCGGGGAGCTCGGTCGTCATCTGCGTCGCCGGGTCCTGACGGCTCCACGCGCCGTTGTACGTGATATTGAACGCCTGCCCGGTCGTCGACGTCGGCGGGATGAAATCGAAGGTCCCGAACACCGATGCGTTGTCGTTGAACCGGTTCGATGGCACGCCGCTCACGGTCAGCGGAACATGCGAGTTGCCGAGAATCGAGAGGAGTCGGTTGACCGAGTCCTTGGCGATGCCGATGGCCTGCAGCCCCAGCGGATCGGTGTTGAGCAAACTTTGAAGGTCGCTCGCCCGCCGCCCGGCCTGATACGAGAGCGAGAAGAAGGATTTGTCGAACTGGATCGGGCCAGAGAAGCGGCCGCCGACCGACACGTTGTTGTACTGCTGGCCGAGCGAACGCGCCGCTGGGTCGGTCCATTGCAGTTGCGGCGCGTCGAGGTTCGCACTGGTCGAGCGGACGATATAGTTCGACCCTGGCTGCGTCCGGATGTTGAGCATGCCGCCGCTGAAATTGCCGCGCGACACGTCGTAGGGAGTCGTGATGAGCGACGTCGACACATTGGCGTCGCGCGGCAAGTTCGAGCCGCCAAAGTTCATGCCATTGAGCGTCGTCGCGTTTTGATCCGCCGTGAGCCCGAGCACCGAGAAGCCCGACGGCGACCCGTCCGCGCCCGGAATGAGCTGGACGCCGGGAAGCGACGCCGCGAGCGCGGCCAGGTCGCCGAGTTGATCGGCCGAAACCGCCGAGGAGTTGATCCCGCGCTCGCTGCCGCTAATGTCGTTCGCCACGTCGTTGCGATTCACCTTCTGCCGCTCGGCTCGCACATTCACGGCGTCGAGCTGGGCTGCGACGCGCGACAACTTGGCGTCGGCAACGAGAATTTCCTGATCGCCCGTTCGCTTGACCTCGAAGCGTCGCGTGCCGAACCCCAACGCGGCGATGTTGACGAAATAGTCCCCATCGTCGCCCGGAAACGTGACGGTGTACCGCCCGTTCTTATCGGTGCGCGTCGTTCGCGAAACGTTGCCGGAGAGCGACGTGACGGTCACCGTGGCACGCTCGATCGGAATGCTGTCGGGACCGATGATCCGGCCTCGCACGACATCGGTTTGCGCACGGACGGTGGCGGGATGGACCATCGCCGCCGCGCAGAGGGCGACAGCGAGGAAGAAAACTCGACGCATGCTCACAGGGCGACCCAGGGGTGGAGTAGAGGGGACGGTGAGACGGCACTTTGTCGCGAACGCCTTCGAACGCTCAGACGGTTTGACCCATCAATGGCCGGGAGGGTTTACGGGCCTGGGGCGGGATGCCGCCCGGTGCCATCCAAAGAACGCGCGACCCTCGTCTTCTGCTGGACACGCCATCTACGACCAGAACATCGGGCCAGTTTCCAAAAGGCGCATGGTCGCCGAGCGCTTTCGCGCTCATGATCGCGAGCTCGGCATTGGCCGATTTCGTGCATGGCCGCCCGTCCTGTGAATGTCCGAGCCTTGAGCAGTATGTGCTTCGTCGCGACTGTCGCGACTTGGATGACCGAGCCGGTGCATGGTCAGACGTCAGCCGCCCCAGCGCCGTTTTCGCGGCTCACGCTCCGGGCAGGCGCCCTCTGGCAGGGAACCGACAATCGGCTCGGCCAATTCTACCGTCCGAGCACCGGCTACGCGGCCGAGGTGGCGACGCCGTTCAACCTCGGAGAGTTCGCCTTGGCGGTCGAGCGCGCGACGTTCACGGGGCTCGCGCCGAGTCCGCATCCGGACTTCCACGGCACCGTTGGAATGCTGAAGTGGCGAATGCCGTTTCCCCGCCTGGGACCGTTCACGATTGCCGTCGGCGCCCATGCGGGGGCCATGCAGTTCTCCTTTCAAGACACCGCGATCGCGCCGGGGCTTCGGAAAGAGATGGAAATGTTATTCGGCGTGAATGCCATCGGCAGCGTTCGTCTACCTGCGAGCTTTTCAGCGTTCGTCATGGGCGACTACTCGCACGTCCATCTGCATGTCCCGGTTCACCTCGCGCCCGTCAGCGCCGGCCTGGGTTACTCCCTCACGACGCCCGAATGGTTGCGAGACTTCCTGCAGTGAGGCGAGATCGCTTTCGGCGAGTCGCGACACTCGGTATTGGCCTTGGTCTCTCGACCGCGCTTCACACATTGCTCTCCGCACAGACCGTCGTCGTTCGACGCGCCGACATCGAACGCGAGGGTTGGAATCGCGTTACAGAGATCCTCGACGGTGCGGTTGGTTGGGGGCGTTCCAGCGTCGACGGCTTCAGCTACTCCGCGAGCCCGGACCGTTTGCCCGCGGCCGGTGAGTCCGGCCCATCGATGCCGGAGTGGCTCGTTGTCGTGAACGGCCAGCGCGTGCCGACCGATCTGTTCGGGTTGCATCTGCTCGAGTTGCTTCCGATCTCGGTCGGTCAGATCGACAGCGTGGTATTCACGCGAGGGCCGATCATCTCCGCCGGCGCGCCCGCGGCGCGCGGTGTCATGAGCATTTTCTTACGACGCGTGGGGTCGGGGCTCCATGCGGAGCTCACCTACCAACACGGCGACGAGAGTGGCGATCCCGGTCCATACCGTTACACCGATTTGGCGTCGCCCAATGTGGAGAAGATCGGCCCATTCGCGCACGGTGACATCGGGTGGCGCGGCCAGGCATGGGACGTCGAGGCCGGCGTGCATGTCGCATCGATCAATATCACGGATACGCTCATCTCGTCGCGTTTCTCGCCAACGACGTTCGCCGGTGTGCGCCCGGATGTCATCGCGATCACGCCGACGCTTCGCGCCGGTGGCGACGCGCTGGGCGGACGCCACGAACTCATGGCCAGCTTCGGTGAGCAGCGCGGTCTGATGTTCATCGCGCCGCAACGGAGTGAGCAATCGTTGCGGACGCGGACCACGTACGTCGGTGTCGACGGGTCGCTGAATGGTGCCGGATCCACGACGGTCGTGTACGAGGGATCAACCTCGGTGCTCGACGCCAGCGAGCTCGCGTCGCCCCTTGCGTTCTCGGTCGGCCACACACGACGACACGTGGGCGGAACGGTCAGGGCATCACGCAGCGTCGGGCAGGCGACGTTGGCGATCGGCGCCGTAGCCGATCGATGGACGCTCGTGGCCAACGCGGTCGGCGAGTCCGCGACATCGAGCGGCGGAGGGCCGCTCATGCGCGCTTCGCTGCCGATCAGCCGTTCGGTGACGCTCGATGGGAGTGCGACGCTGATTTTTGACGGCGCGCATTCCCCGGTGCTCGACGCCGCGGCCGACGCATCGTTCCGACTGGATTCGCTCACCTCGGTCACGATACACGGCAGTCAGATCCGCGGGCATCCGAACATGGATGGCAGCTGGATCGATGCATTCATGCTCGGCTACCAGCTCCCGGCGCGGGCTCCGACGTTGACCGGCATCGGCGTCACTCTCGCGCACCGATTCGTGCCGTACCTCGGCGCCGCGGTTGAAGTGCGAGGAGAAACCGTTGCCGATTGGGCTGGTTTGAGCCGTCCGACGTCGACGCCGTTTGCGTCGCCAGCCGATCCCGTTCTCCACGACGGCACGCTGATCGGCGGACACGTCCGCGTCGAGACCGTCGGCCATGGTGTGTGGCAAGGCTCGCTCGAGTACGACCGAAGCGCGACGGTCAATCTCGACGATCGCACCTTCGACTCCGAGGTTGCATCCACTGCGATCGACGATCTACGCGCCCAACTTTCGGCATCTCCGGTTCGCGATTTCAGGCTCAGCGGAATCGCGCATCTCACCGGGGGCACGCGGTGGCCTGCGTTCGCAGGCTCGACTGGTTCCCCGGCGACGGTTCCACCGGTTCGCCGTCTCGACGCGTCGATAGAAAAATGGATGCGGCACCGCCGCCTTCGTCTCGAGCTCCTCTATCGGAATCTGCTCAACGAACCGGAGCGCTATCACCCCTTCGGCGCTCAGTGGAACCTGCGCTGGCATGTGTCGGGGTCATTGATGTTCTAGCACAGTTCCCCTCCACTCCGCCGCTCCTGTCATCCTTCGCTCAGGATAACACGAAGGCTCGTCGCCTCATTAATCGTTTGGCAAGGTCGTGAGCACGTCCAGCCGCGTAGCGCGACGCGCGGGAATGAAGCCGGCCATGAGCGCGACGATCACGATCGCCGTGACCATCGTTGCCAACGTTGCCGGGTCGGTCGGTTTCACTTCGAACAACGACTTCGTGAGCACGCCGGTGATTGCGACCGATCCGATAGTGCCGATCGTCGCACCGGACAATGCGAGCGCCCCGGTGCGGCGCATCACCATCCGCATCACATCGGCAGGCGTGGCTCCGAGGGCCATGCGCAGCGCGATCTCGCGCGAACGCTCCGTGACGTCGTAGGCGAGAACGCCGTAGGTCCCGATCGCCGCGAGGAGCATCGCGATTGCCGAGAATACGGCGAGGAGCCGCGTTTGAAACAGTGGCTCAGCGATCACTTGCAGCATGGCGTCATCCATCGTCTGCAGTGCCTGCGCCGGGACCGTCGCGTCCACGTCGCGTAGCGCCGCGCGCATCGCCGGTCCGCCACTCGCGCCACTCGCATCGGTGCGCACAACGTACGTCATATGGCTCAGGAGGAATGTCCAGTTGCTCTGCAGGAACGGCAAATAGAGCGTCGAGTGTTTTTCCATCGAGCCGTCTTGCATCACGTCGCTTGCGACACCAATTACGGTGAGCCAATCCTTCGGACCTGGCTTGTCCGACATCGAGATTCGTTTGCCAACGGCGTTGTCGTTTGGCCAAACTCTTCGTGCGAGGCGTTCACTGACAATGACGACGCCGGGAGCGTGCATATCATCAGTCGCGCCGAAATCGCGGCCGCCGACGAGCCGCACACCCATCGCAGCGAAATACCCTGGAGTCACGAGCGTCTTGTCGACGCTGTAGCCCTTGGGAAATGGCGTTGGTCCGTCGACGGCGAAGTTGCCCATCACACCGACCGCCATCATGGGCGCGAACGATGCCGCAGCCGCGCGGGTGACACCGGGAATGCTTTTGAGTTTCTCGATCAGCATTGTGTGAAACGCGCGCTGACGCGCGCCGTCGGGATACCGAACGGACGGAAGGTCAACGGCCATCGTCATCACGCGAGTGCCGTCATACCCTTTGTCCACACTGCGCATGCGCATGAAGCTCTTGATCATGAGTCCCGCGCCCGTGAGAAGCACGAGCGCGAGCGCGACCTCCGCGGCGACGAGCGTGCCTCGCAGACGACTTTGCACGCCGCCGACGACGTGCGTGCTGTGCGCGAGGGCTTCCGCGGGAGGGCGACGCGCGCTTTGCAACGCCGGCACGAGGCCGAACACGACGCCGGTGACGAGCGAAATGCCGATCGTAAACGCCAGCACCCATCCATCGACGTGAACTTCGTCGAGGCGGGGAATGCGGCCTTCAGGCGCAATGGCGATGAGCGTGCGTACGCCCAGCTGGGCGACGAGTATACCGGTGGCGCCGCCCACGAGTCCCACCAGCGCGCTCTCGGTGAGCAGTTGGCGGGCGATGCGAACACGGCTCGCGCCAAGCGCGACGCGCACCGCCATCTCTCGGCGCCGTGTCGCGGCGCGGATGAGCAACAGGTTCGCCACGTTCGCGCACGCGATGAGCAGCACGAACGCCACGGCGCCAGAGAAAATGAAGAGCGACTTGGCCACTTTCGCCGTCAGCACGTCTTTCAGCGGAAGGATGGCCGCTAACATGGTTCGCGGCCTGTCGCGCGCGTCGCGCGGATCGCGTGGTAGCGCATCAACGATCGATGCGAGCTCGTCGCGCGCAGCCTGTGGGGTAGCGTCGGAGCGCAAGCGGCCGAGCACGGACAGGATGAACGAATTGCCGGCGTCGAGCTCGATGGCGAGTGGTGTCCACATCTCGGAGGTCGCTGGAAAGTTGAACCCAGCCGGCATGACGCCGACGATCATGTGCGGGATTCCATCCAGAGAGATCAGTCTCCCGACGACATGCGAATCGCCGCCGAAGCGCTCGCGCCAGAGACCGTTGCTGAGAATGACGACCCGGTTGTGACCGGTAGATTCCTCTTCTCGGACGAACGATCTGCCGAGGACGGGGGCGACGCCGAGCACGCCGAAGAAATTTGCATCCACGCGCGCGCCGGTGATGCGAACGGCGTCGCCGACCCCACTCAGCGTCATTTGTGATCGATTGTAGGCGGAGACACGATCGAACGCGCGCACCCGCTCGCGGTACGCGAGCCACGTCCGATCCGGCAAGCCTGGTTGTGGCTCGAATGGAAGATCGGTCGGCATGTGCGAAACGAGAAAAAGCCGGCCCGGATCGCGGAAGGGAAGGGGTCGCAACAGAACGCCATTCACCACGGTGAACACCGCGCTGTTGGCTCCGATCGCCAACGCGAGGGTGAACACGGCGACGAACGTGAACGCCGGTGTGCGACGCAGTGCACGTGCGCCGTAGCGCAGATCCTGAGCGAGCCGCTCGAGCCAAATGCCGCGACGGATCTCTCGCGTCTCTTCCTTGACGTGCGTGACGTTGCCGAACTCCAGTCGCGCCGCGCGCTCGGCCGCTTCTCGCGACTCGCCGCGAGCCATTCGGTCGGCGATCGCCATGCGCAGATGCGACGCGAGCTCGTCGTCGATCTCGTCGTCACGGTCGGGGCGGTGAATGGATTTCATGTTTCACTCTCATTCGGAACGTTCATGATGCCGGCGATGGCGCTCGAGATCTGCTCCCAACGCGATCGCTCAGACGAGAGCTGCTTCTTTCCCGCGGCGGTGAGGCGGTAGACGCGCACGCGTTGCCCGTTGTCCGAGACGTCCCAATCGGCGCTGATCCACCGCTGTTTCTCGAGGCGGTGCAGCGCGGGGTACAATGATCCGGTCTCGACCTGCAGCACGTCGCGCGAGTTGGCGCGGATCATTTGCGCGATACCGTAGCCATGTCGCGGGCCCCAGCGCAGCGTCTGGAGGATGATGAGATCCAGCGTTCCCTGAAGGAGCTCGATGCGCGATCGTGCCGGTGTCTTCGCCATGATATTTCCCGCTGGGCGTAGGGCGTCTACATCCGTGCATGTAGGATGTCTACATCCAGACGTGCCGTCAAGGTCGGCGACGACCGCTCGCCCACCGCTCCGCGTCCGCGACTGGACGGGCCCCGCGCGGACTGCCAACATAGGGCATCCACTGCGCGTAGCTGTTCTAACCGCTTTATTTCTTTTCGTCCTCATCCAGCCGAGCCGTGCCGACTACGACCAAAGCGCAGCGTCGCCCGTCACCACATGCCGAAGACCTGAACGCGAGCGTATCGAGCGCGGCGCCTGTTGCCCGCCGCCTTCTGCCGCTGGTCGTCCTGCTGTTCGTTGGAAGCGGCTGCGCCGCGCTCATCTATGAGATCGTCTGGTTCCAGCTTCTCAGCTTGATCATCGGCTCATCGGCGGTGTCGATGGGCGTTCTGCTCGGCACGTTCATGGGTGGCATGTGCATCGGAAGCTTGTTCCTCTCCAAGTACGTGTCGCGGCAGCAACACCCGTTGTGCGTCTATGCGATACTCGAGTTGACGATCGCCGTGTTCGGTCTGCTCGTGCTCTGGGGATTGCCGTACGCGGGCGGGTTCTACTTCGCCATCGCGCTCCACGGCACGGCGGACCTGTTGCTGCGCGGATTGTTCTGCGCCCTCTGCTTGCTTCCGCCCACGATTCTGATGGGCGCCACACTTCCAGCCATCGCTCGTTGGGTCGAGACGACACCGACCGGTGTCGCATGGCTCGGATTCTTCTACGGCGGCAACATTGCCGGCGCTGTGTTCGGCTGCCTACTGGCTGGTTTCTATCTTCTCCGCGCGCACGACATGCCGTTCGCCACCTACGTCGCCGTCGCAATCGACGTCGTGGTAGCGTTGGCCAGCTTGGCGCTTGTCCGCACCGCGCCATACCACCCCGCCCCCGACGACACCGCGAGCGACGCCGAGAGCGGCCCACTCATTCCGGTGGGTTGCTGGCCGGTCTATCTCACGATCGGACTGTCGGGCGCAACGGCGCTTGCCGCCGAGGCGGTGTGGACACGTCTGCTCTCGCTGTTGTTGGGCGCGACAACGTACACGTTCTCGCTCATCCTCGCGGCATTTCTCGTGGGGTTGGGAATTGGGAGCAGCGTCGGATCGGTGTTGGCGCGCACGACCAAGAATCCGCGCACGGCGCTCGGTGTTTGCCAGTTCTTTTTGACCGCGACGATCGCGTGGGCGGCGTTTTCGATGACGAAGATGCTTCCGTACTGGCCGGTGAGCCCGGGCCTGGCGATCGAGGCGCGATACACGTTCCAGATCGATCTCGTGCGCTGCCTGTGGGCCGTGTTGCCCGCCGCGTGTTTCTGGGGCGCGAGCTTTCCGCTCGCGCTCGCGGCGGTCGGCCGCGACGAAAAGGATCCGGGTCGATTGGTCGGGACGGTGTACGCGGCGAACACGATTGGGGGCATTGTCGGCGCGCTGCTTGGCAGTTTGCTGATCATCGCCTGGCTCGGCACGCAGGCGTCGCAGCGCATTCTCATCGGGACGGCGGCCATCAGCGCGCTCCTGATGCTCCTGCCGACAATCGGCGCGGCGACATCGAAGTTCACGATCAACCGGCGCGGCATCTGGTGGGGCCTCGTCACCGCGGTGGCGGCGGTGCTCTTCATTCAATCCGTGCCGCCGGTTCCGCCGTTGCTCGTCGGCTACGGCCGTTGGTTCGCGACACGTCTCGACAACATCAACGATTTCATTTACGTCGGCGAAGGGATGACGGCGTCGGTCGCCGTGTCCCAGCTCTCCAATGGGGTGCTCAACTATCACAACGCCGGAAAAGTCCAAGCGTCAAGCGAGCCGCAAGACATGCGGCTGCAGCGTATGCTCGGTCATTTGACGACGCTGCTGCCGCCGCACCCAAGCGCCGTGTTAGTGATTGGCTGTGGTGCGGGCGTGACGGCCGGCGCCGTGAGTATCGATCCGCAGCTCGGCCATGAGACGATCGCCGAGATCGAGCCACTGGTGCCGCAGGTCGTGTCGAAGTACTTCGGCGCGCACAACTTCAACGTGATCTCGAATCCGAAGGTGAGCGTCGAGATCGACGACGCGCGGCATTTCATTTTGACGACGAAGCAGAAGTTCGACGCGGTCACGTCGGATCCGCTCGACCCCTGGGTCAAGGGCGCGGCCACGCTCTACACGAAGGAGTTCTTCGACGTCGTGAAGGAGCATTTGAATCCGGGCGGCGTCGTCACGCTCTTCGTGCAGCTCTATGAGAGCAGCCCCGAGGCGGTGAAGAGCGAAGTCGCGACATTCTTCCAGGCGTTCCCCAACGGCGTCGTATTTGGCAACACGAACAATGGCGGTGGCTACGACTTGGTGCTCGTCGGCCAACTCGGCACAATGAAGATCGATGTCGACGCGATCACCCAGCGGCTGGAGAGTCCGCAGTACGCGCAGGTCGCGCAATCGCTGCGGCAGATCGGCTTCAACAACGCGACGGAGCTCTTCGCGACGTTCGCCGGCAACGAGCCAATGCTGCGGCCGTGGCTCGCCGACGCCGAGATCAACCACGATCGGAACCTTCGCTTGCAATTCTTGGCTGGGCTCGGGCTGAACCGGTACGATCAGGGATCGATTTACAGTCAGATGCTACAGTACCGGCGGTATCCGTCGGAGCTTTTCGTCGGGACGCCCGATAAGCTGGCGCAGATTCGGATGGCGACGGGAGCCGCTGAATAACGGCGGGCCCGGATCGTGCGCGTTTTCGGCGGCTCCGATCTCGGCCTCACTAGCTTCCGTTCGTGCCTTCTCACCATTCGGCCGATCTGATCCACCAAGGAACGCCCGAGTTCCACCGCACCAATCTCGCGCTTTTCTCTGCCGGCTTCGCGACCTTCGCGCTGTTGTATTGCGTCCAGCCGCTCATGCCGGTGTTCGCTCGCGACTTCCGCGTCAGCGCGGCGCAGAGCAGTCTCTCATTGTCGCTGACGACCGGCTTGCTCGCTCCGGCGATGATCGTGGCCGGCGCGCTCTCCGAATCGCGCGGGCGCAAGTCGATGATGGTTGTCTCTCTGCTCGCGTCGGCCGTGCTCACGTTCCTCTCGGCGTTCGCTCCGCGGTGGGGATTCTTTCTCGTGTTGCGGGCGGTGGCGGGGATCACGTTTGCCGGACTCCCGGCGATTTCAATGGCCTATCTGAGCGAAGAGGTTCATCCGGGCTCGATCGGCCTGGCGATGGGACTGGCGATCGGCGGCAATGGGCTCGGCGGAATGATCGGTCGATTGATCACGTCGTTTGTCGCCGATCTGCTCTCGTGGCGCTACGCGATGGGCGCGGTCGGTCTCCTCGGCATCGTGGCGGCGGTGATCTTCTGGCGAACGCTCCCGCCGTCACGACATTTCGTCGCGCGACCGCTGCGTATTGGCGCGCTCATGCGCACGTTCTGGGAACAGGTGCGCGACGCGCGACTCATCGCCCTGTACGCGGTGGGCTTCCTGCTCATGGGATCGTTCGTGACGACCTACAACTACGTCACGTACCATCTGCTCGACGCTCCCTATCGGCTCAGCCAATCCGCGGTCGGGCTGATCTTCATTGTCTATCTGGTCGGCATCTTTGCGTCCGCGTGGATCGGCGCTCGCGCCGACCGCGTGGGAAGAGGTCGGATGTTGTTGTTGATGGCCGCGATGATGCTCTGCGGCGTTGTGCTGACGCTTCTTGGCCCGCTCGCGCTCGTGATTCTCGGGATAGCCACGATCACCTTTGGTTTTTTCGGCGGCCACTCCGTGGCCAGCAGTTGGGTCGGACTCCAAGCCCACCATGCCAAAGCGCAAGCGGCGGCGTTGTACTTGTTCTTCTATTACATGGGGTCGAGCGTGGCCGGCGCAGTCGGAGGATTCTTTTGGGCAGCATGGCGGTGGACGGGGGTGGCGGTGTTCGTCGGAGCGATGCTGATCGTGGCTGTCGCGATTGTGGGCGGGCAAGGCAAAAGGCAAAACGCGCCGCCGGACTGAGAAACTCACGATTCAAATCGATGCCCGATCTCTATTCCCTGCTCGACCAATTAGAAATTTCGTATGCGAAGTACGAGCATTCGCCTGTTTTCACGTGTGACCAAGCCTACGCCGCGATCCCTGACGATCCGGCCGTTCAGACGAAGAACATCTTCCTTCGCGACAAACGTGGTCGTCGCCATCTGTTGCTCGTCACGACGTGCGAGAAGGCCGTCGACATCAAACGATTCGCCGAGCAGGCGGGCGCCGATCGGTTGAGCTTTGCGTCGCCCGAGCGGTTGATGAAGCATTTGGGCGTCGAACCGGGTTCGGTGACCGTGTTGGGTCTGGTCCATGACACCACCAATGCCGTCGAGCTGTATGTGGATGTCGATGTGTGGCACACGGAGCGGTGGCGTTGTCACCCGCTGGTGAACACGGCAACGCTCGTCTTGTCGCGCCTCGACATCGAAAAGTTCCTTGGGAGCACTGGACATACGCCTCGTGTGCTCAGTCTCGAGGCGCGGCGTGAGTCAGGCGAACCCTGACCGGCCGACACGGCGAATCCTCCACGCCGAAGGACGCGGTCCCCTACCAAACTTCATTCATCTGCCCGACAGTAGCCCTGTTTGACGAACCGTACCTTCACATCCAGTTCGAGGGCATGTGCAGCGCCGACCGGCCCACGATGACCTCGCGTAACGAGTGGAGGAAGGGATGACCAGATCACATCTCGCCAGCGTCGCCATGATCGCACTCATTGCATCGAGCGCGACGGTAGCTGGTGCGCAGGGAACGGCCCGCGTTGCCGTCGCGCCCGAGAGCAAGCTTTGGATCGAAGGAACGTCGAACTTGCATGGATGGAGCTGCAAAGCCACCGCGCTCGAAGCCGCCGTCGAGCTCGACGCCGCGACGGCCACACAGATCTCTGTCGCGCCGCCGAAGTCGCTCAAGCGCGTGCAAGTCAAGGTGCCCGTACGGTCGATCAAGTGCGGCCACGGCGGCATGGACGACAACCTCTACAAGGCACTCAAGGCCGACGATTCACCGGACATCAGCTACATCATGGCGACGTTCGACGCCGTTGCTGGTGAAGCCAAGGACAGCTTCACGCTCCACACGGCCGGTACGCTGACGATCGCCGGTAAGGAAAACAATCTGACGATGGACGTCATCGCGACCCGGATGCCTGATGGAACGGTCAAGGCGACGGGCGTGGTCCCGATCAAGATGACGGACTACGGCATCAAGCCACCGACGGCGATCTTCGGCCGCCTCAAGACGGGCGACGAAGTGAAGATCAACTTCGAGCTGAGCGTAGGCGCCAAGGCGATTGCCGCGGCCACCGGACAGCCCTAACCCTCCCGAGCTGTACGAGTGGCACGGCAGGTCGGGGAATTCCTGACGTCCAGTCAGGAGTTCCCCCTCCGCTCTAGCCCCAAGCACCCGACATAAGCAGTACCTCGCCCGAGCTAAACTCACCGAGAACTATCTCTGTCGTTCGGAATCGATCGATGTCCTTCGCTCTACCGGTGTCAACGCCCCAACCGCCGCGTACGGTCCGACTTCTTCGTGGGCAGCCTCGCGCTGCGAGCGCCAGACGTAGCATCCGTCTGGCGGCGCTACGCGTGCCGCTCGTCGTGAAGCTCGTCGGAGCGAACCTCGCCGTCGTGGCATTGCTCTTCGCGATTCGCTCCGGGTTGTCTCACGCCAGTTCCTTGGCGCTGGATGGAGCGATCGTCTTCGCGCTCGCGTTGTACGTCGGGCTGGTTCTGATCGCGCTGCGACCGATCCGCGATCTCGAGGCGGTGGCCGAGCGTGTCTGGCAGGGCGATTTCGGCGCACGCGTCGAACGGTCGACAGTGGCGGATCAAGAAGTGCTCAGAGTCGGCGCCATGTTCAACATCTTGCTCGACGGCCTCGTGTCCGATCGGGCGCGAATGCGCGCCCTGGCGGCGGAAGTGATCGCGGTAGGCGATCGAGAGCGCGCCGTTCTCGCGCGTGAGCTGCACGACTCGACGGCCCAGCATCTCGCCGCGTTGCTCCTGCAGCTTTCCGCGGCGGCGCGCGACTGCACCGACCCGGCGCTCGCCGCGCGGTTGTCGGAGATGCGTGACGCCGCCGAAGAAATCACTGAAGAAGTGCGATTGCTGTCGCATACCGTGCATCCGCGCGTGCTCGACGACCTCGGGCTCGTCGCGGCATTGCAGAAGCTGGCGCGCGAGTCGTCGAAGGGAACGGGGATCGACATCGACGTCGCGACGGCGGGGATGACCCGGCGCGTTTCGACGAGCGGTGAATCGGTGCTCTACCGGGTTGCGCAAGAAGCGATTCGCAACGCGACGCGACACGCGGCGCCGCGCCACGTGTGGCTGACACTCCACGCGGACGACACGACCGCGCGATTGGAAGTCCACGACGATGGTCGCGGCTTCGATCTGCGCGCCGTCGACGCGCAAGGAACAGCCGGTGGTATGGGCCTGCTCTCGATGCGTGAACGTGTCGCGCTCGTCGACGGATCGCTCGAGATCAACACGGCGCCGGGCAGCGGAACGACCGTTGTCGCGACAATTCCTCGCACCTAGCAACAAGGAAAACACATGTCTGGAGACATCATTCGCGTCCTCCTCGCCGACGACCACGCCGTGGTGCGCGCAGGACTCAAGGCCGTGCTTGGCGTGGCCCGCGACATCGAAGTGATCGGCGAAGCGAAAAACGGACTCGAGGCCGTGACCCTCGCCGAGCGGTTCAAGCCGGACGTCGTGGTGATGGATCTCTCGATGCCCGAGCTCGACGGCGCCGCCGCAACGCGAGAGATCGTCAAGAAGGGGCTCGCGGCGCGCGTCCTCATTCTCACGATGCACACGGAGGAGGACTACCTTGTCCCGCTCATGGAAGCGGGAGCCGCAGGCTATTTGGTGAAGAGCGCCGCCGACCGTGAGTTGGTCGACGCCGTCCGCGCCGTGGCGCATGGCGACGTGTACGTGCGTCCGGCGGCGGCCGGTGTGTTGGCGAAGAACCTCGCCAAGAAGGATCCGGCCAAGACGGAGCGTGAGCGTTTTGAAAAACTCACCCAGCGAGAACGCGACGTGTTGCGTCTCGTCGCGCAAGGCTACTCCGCACCCGAGATCGGTGAGCGACTGTTCATCAGCCCGAAGACTGTAGATACTTATAAGCAGCGGATCCAGGAGAAGCTTGGCCTGGCTCATCGCTCGGACTACGTTCAACTGGCGCTGAAGCTGGGCCTCCTCGCCGAGGTCTAGCGGTCGAGGATCGGCGCGGCAATTCAACAGCATCGCATGCCCGTCGTTCACTCCCGCCAATTTCGCACCGCGCTCTGGATCGCGCTTGTCGTTCTCCTCGTTCCCATCGGCCTGGCGCTCGTCGATTTGGCGAACGGCGATGCCCGCGCGTGGTGGCGGTTGGCCGCGCTGCTCACGATCGCCGCGGCGCTCGCCTTCGTCCTGACTCGACACCTTTCGCTCGCGAAGCGATTGCAAGAGCAGGCGGACATCGAGGCGGCGCTGCGCGCCTCAGAGGCGAAGTTCTCAGGCATCCTCGGCATCGCCGCCGACGCGATCATCTCGGTCGACCAGGAGCGGCACATCGTCCATTTCAACCGCGGCGCCGAGGAGATTTTCCGCTACCAGGCGGACGACGTCATCGGACGACATCTCAACATTCTGATTCCAGCGCGCTATCGGTCGGGACACGACGCGCACATGGAGAACTTCGCGCGGTCGGCCACGACCGCGCGACGCATGGGCGAACGCCGCGAGATTTTTGCGCTGCGTGCCGACGGGACGGAATTCCCCGCCGACGCATCGATCTCGAAGTTGGTGCTGCCAGACGGGATTCTCTTCACAGTGGTCCTTCGCGACATCACCGATCGAAAGCGCGCCGAGGAGGATGAGCGTTTTCTCGTCGCGGCCTCGCGCGAGCTCGCGCAATCGCTCGACTTCGACGCTGCTACGCAAATGGTGGCGGATCTTCCCGTGCCCCGCCTGGCCGACGCGTGCATCGTCGACGCAGTCACGACCGGCGACGCGTTGCGGCGTGTGATCAGCACCCGGCAACGGCCCGAGCTCACAGCGGCGCTCCAAGCGCTCGCTGAGCGGCCGCTCACGTGGGACTCTCCATCGCCGATCATCGATGCGATCCGCCGAAGGCGTCGCGAGCTCGTGACGGCGCTCGACGCCGAGTGGCTGGAGGCCAACGAGGACCCAGCGATGATTCCGCATTGGCGCGCGCTCGGGGCGCGATCGCTGCTGACGTTGCCACTAGTGGCCGGCGACGAGGCGTTCGGTGCGGTGACGCTGATCGCGGTGGATCCCGCGCGCGAGTTTTCCGCCGATGCGCGCACGTTGGCCGACAAGTTCGCCGCGACGGCGGCGACGACATTAGAGAATGCTCGACTCTATGGCGTGGCGCAGCGCGCGACGCGCGCGCGCGACGAAGTGCTCGGCATTGTGTCGCACGACTTGCGGAATCCGATGAGCGCGATCGCGATGTGCGCGCGCGTGCTGCAGGAGAACCCGCCCAATGATCCGGCCGAGCGGAGCCAGTTGCTCGGGACGATTCGTGAGTCGACCGAGTGGGTCAATCGGCTGATCCAGGATCTGCTCGACGTGGCGAACATCGAGCGCGGCCGGCTGTCGCTCGAGCTCGAGCCCCAAGATCCGGCGCAGATCGCGCTCCAAGCGCGGCATATGTTCGAGGTCGAAGCAACGCAGCATGGGATCGCGCTCGACGTCGACGTGCCGACGAATCTGCCCATGGTGGCGGCCGACGGGGCACGGATCGTCCAAGTCCTCGGCAACTTGCTGCGCAACGCGATCAAGTTTACGCCGAACGGCGGCCGCATCGTCGTCGCCGTCGGCCGTGGCGAATCGGGCGTCGTCTTCTCGGTCCGCGACTCCGGCTCCGGGATTGCCGTCGGGAACCAGGTCCGCGTGTTCGACCGATACTGGCAATCGTCGGACGGTTCGCGCGCCCGCGGGACGGGGCTCGGACTTTCGATCGCGAAGGGAATCGTCGAAGCGCACGGCGGCAGTATCTGGCTCGAGAGCACTCCGGGCCGCGGAACCACATTCTCGTTCTCGGTGCCGGATACTTCGGGGCCGCACCACGAGTAAACTCGGAGGCAGTATGGCGCTCACCGATCGACCCAGCTTCTCCGATCTGCCGCGACGCGACTGCGTGAAGCTGCTCCAGCGAAATCACGTCGGCCGCATCGCGTTCACGTTTCATGATCGCGTCGACATCGAACCGATCTCTTACGTATTCGCGGAGGATTGGTTGTACGGTCGAACATCGCCCGGCACCAAGCTCGCCACCGTGCGCCATCACCCGTGGGTCGCGTTCGAGGTCGATGAAATCGAGGGTCGCTTCGACTGGCGAAGCGTCGTTGTGCATGGAGCGATGTATGTCCTCGAGCCGGACGGTGGCGATCGCGACCGCGAAGCCTACGCGGCGGCCGTCGGACTCCTCCGAGAGGTCGATGGCGCCGCGTTGACGTCCGGTGATCCCACGCCGTTTCGAACCGCGATCTTCGGCATTCACGCTGACGATATGGTCGGCCGCGCGGCATCGACAGCGAGGTAGCCGGACCTGAGGGCGAATCCCGCACGCGATGGTGGTGAAACGCCGACACCGCGCGTCGAATTCCGCGTCGATCTTTCGTTGTAGCTCGTCTTTAACGAGCGGCAATCAAGGCAGAACGAGGAGTCGAACGAATGGCCATCTCGGCCGCCGTTTCCCCAGCTGCCCAGCGTCGAGAAGCGTTGGGCGAGGTGATGCCTGGCATTCTCGTCGCCACGGACGGCCGCGAGCAGTCCGACGTGGCGTTGCGCGCGGGGCGTCGACTGGTTGCCGGTGGGCCACTCGGCGTGCTCACGGTGCTTCCGCCGCACGCGGCGCGCGACGCCTCGGAGTTCGGCGAGTCAGCTGAACTACTCGACGTGGTCGCGCGGCAAACGCTGGTCGAGGCGCAGGTCCATCGCGTGCTCGGGGACGGCGTCGAGACGTGGATCGAGGTACGCTCGGGTTATCCGCCAGCGGTCCTGGCGGCGTCGGCCGCGTCGCATCGCGCGTTACTCGTTGCCGGCATTGGTCGGCCGCGGGTCATGGATCGACTGCGTGGCGACGAGTCAGCGCTTCGTCTGATCCGCGAAGCACGCACGCCGGTACTGGCGGTCGCTCCCCTGTCGGCGCTTCCTCCGCGGCGACTCGTGATCGCGATGGATTTTAGCGAGTCGAGCCTCGCTGCGGCGCGACTCGCGCTCGGATTGGCGGCACCGAACGCCGATGTGATTGTCGCGCACATCGCGCCGCGCTCGACTGAGATTGCCTGGGGCAGTTGCGCGGTTGGATACCACGGTGATCCGGCACTCGCGCTCGAGAACTACGTGCGTCAGCTCACGCGTCCATTCGAAGGTCGACTGAGGCCGATCGTGGTCCACGGCGACGCCGCCAGCGAGTTGCTCGATCTCGCGACGCGCGAACGGGCCGACCTGATCGCGGTCGGCGCGCGTGGCCACGGTCCGCTGTCGAGGGTCGCGATTGGCGCAGTGACGACTCGCATCGTGCGATGCGCGACTTGCTCGGTGCTCGTAGCCCCGCGCGACGCAACGACAACGGTCTCTTAAATGGAGAACCTCGTGTTGAAACTCGAAACGCTCATGACGCCGGCGCCCGTCACCATCGCGGCGGACGCGTCGCTGCGCGACGCCGTAGAACTTCTCACCGGGATGGGAGTCAATGCGCTCCCCGTAATGGCGGGCGATCAGATCGTCGGATTGCTGTCGTCGGACAGCATCATTGCTTTCGAGTCGTCGACGCCTGGCGTGCCGACTGAACGAGACGTGAGCGACGTATACGATGGCGATCCATCGGACGACGATGATGTGCCGTCGGCCGAGTACTTCGCCGAGTTGTGGGATGATACGAGTCTCGACGTCGTCGAGCGATTCCGAGTCTCCGACTCTCCCGAATGGGACGTCTTATCCGAGCACACCGTGGAGGAAGCGATGATTGCCGATCCGCCGCAACTTCCGCTGAGGATGACCGTCCAGAGCGCGGCGGAATTCATGCGACGAACCGGTGCCCACCGAGTGCTCGTTGTCGATCGCGGCCGCCTGTGTGGGATCGTGACGACAATGGACATTACGCGAGCCGTCGCAAGCCGGGAGCTACCTGACACAAAATCAGCGTCTGGCTGACGGTTGCGGTTGTCGAAGCGTGCCATCCTAGGACGAGAGATCGCGGGAGCGCAGACCGCGACGTCGCGACGAAAGATCGCCCAGGAGGACTTATGCAGACGCTTCAGATTCCATCGACCGAGCCGCAACTGGGGATTCGCGCCAGTCGCGTGTCGCCAGTAATCGTCGCAACGGATGGTCGCGAGCAAACGGATACGGCGCTGATCGCCGGGCGTCTCTTCGCCGGCGAGACCGAAGCGCTGCGCGTGGCCTCGGTGCTCACGCCGATGCCAGTGATGACGCCAGAGGCGGCGCCGCCGATCTCGCCCGAGGTTGAGGTGTCGCGACGGGCCGACCTCAAGCGTGGCGTCCAAATTCAGATGGCGCGCGCGTGGCCCGGCGAGACACTCGTTGACGTCGAGTTGTACGAAGGCGATCCGGCGACACTCATTGCTCGGTTGGCGCACGAATCCAATGCGTCGATGATCGTAGCGGGACTCGGCCGGCACCGTGTGATCGACCGCTTGTTCGGCAGCGAGACGGCGCTGCGACTGGTTCGCGTGTCGGCCGTTCCGGTGCTCGCGGTGACCAACGGCCTGACACATGCACCACGGCGAATCGTCGTCGCGATCGATTACAGCGAAACAAGCGTTCGTGCGGCGCGCCTGGCGCTGGAAGTCGCGGCCTCCAGCGCGACGGTTTACCTGGCGCACGTCGCGCCGCGCGACAGCACGCTGTACGACTGGAATGGCTGGGGCTCGTCGTACAAGCAGGATGCGGGCGAAGCATTACAAAAGATTCGAGACCAGCTTCGCGTCCCACCCGGCATGACTCTGCAACGGGTCGTGCTCCAAGGCGATCCGGCCACGGAGTTGCTCGCCTTCGCCACGAGTGTCAACGCCGATCTCATCGCGACCGGAAGCCATGGACATGGGTTCGTGAGCCGCATGCTCATCGGCAGCGTGACGACGCGAATCCTTCGCTGCGGCACATGCAGTGTGCTCACGGTTCCCCATGCCGCGGCGTTGACGCAAGCCCGCACGACCGCCGATCCCCCGGCGATCAACGTCCTCGAACGTCCCGAGTGGACGCAGGAGCTCGACTCATTCACTCGCCGCAACATCGGCCGGCGCGGCGTGCTCGAGGTCGACGACCCGGAAATCGGCGCACAGGCTCAAGAGCACGACTACCCGTTGCTCGGCGCGACGTACGATCAGCATGACGGTCGCGTGGAGCTCATGTTCGGCGAGCTCGGCGATCTCGACCACCACCTTTCGCGGAGCATCGGGAATGTCGGTCGGATCGATGTCCTGACCGACGACCGGGGGCGAGATATCGCGCTCCGAATCGCCCATGGCGCCGGTCAAACGTTGTTGACCTTCGGGTAGCGTTGTTCGCGATTCAGTTTCGCTCTTCGTCTCAAATGCTTCGACGCGTACTCCTCCCGTCATCCGCACTCATCATCCTCGTCCTCGGCGCCGCGCTGCATAACGTGAGCGCGGATCTCGCCAACGAGGTCTGGATGCTTGGGCTGATTGCGACAGGCGCGCCGGTCGTGTGGGGAACGCTGCGTGCCGCGGGACGCGGACGCTTCGCCACCGACGTCGTCGCGACACTGTCGATCGTCGGCGCGGTCATGCTGGGCCAACCGTTCGCGGGGCTCGTCATCGTCCTCATGCAAACGGGCGGAGAAGCGCTCGAGCGTTTCGCTGAGGGGAGAGCGTCAGCCGCGGTCCGCGCCCTCGAGAACGCGGCACCGCGCGTCGCGCATCGCAGTGTCGGCGGTCGCGTCGATGACGTGCCCGTGTCGGTCGTCCAAGTCGGTGACGAGCTACTCGTCCGTCCGGGCGATCTCATCCCGTGCGACGGCGTCGTGATCGAGGGAGAATCAGAGATCGATACCTCGTCGCTCACAGGCGAGGCCGCGCCAGCTCAAGCGCGCGCCGGCACGGCGATCATGAGCGGGACGGTCAATGGCTTCGGCGCGCTGCGCATGAGGGCAACCGCGGTTGCGGCTGAGAGCCAGTATGAGAGAATCGTCGACCTCGTGCGCACGGCGCAGGCGAGTAAGGCGCCGCTGCAGCGACTGGCTGATCGCTACGCGATCTGGTTTACACCCGTAACACTCGCCGTCTGCGGGTTGGCTGTGTTGGTGACGCACGACTGGACGCGCGCGCTAGCCATCCTCGTCGTCGCCACGCCGTGTCCGCTGATTCTCGCTACCCCGGTGGCGATCATCGGCGGGATCAATCGCGCCGCCAAGCGACACATCATCATTCGCAACGGCGGTGCGCTGGAGCGACTGGGTACAGCACGAGTCGCCGTATTCGACAAGACGGGAACACTGACGATCGGCAAGCCGCGCGTCCAGTCGGTTCGAGTCGCGCGAGGATTCGAGCAAAACGACGTACTGCGGCTAGCCGCCGCCGTCGAAGAACACTCGAGCCATTTGCTCGGCCGCGTCATCGTCGAAGGGGCGCGCACCGCAGGGCTTTCGATTCCGTCGGCGACGGAAAGCCTGGAGGCGCCGGGGCAGGGCGTGGCGGCCAATGTCGAAGGACACACGGTGCGCGTCGGCGCGCGGGCGTTCGTGCTTCCGCACTGTGCGCGCGGCGTGCTCGATGCCGCCGCGCTCGAGGAAACCGACTCCACACTTCGCGCCTACGTCGAGATCGACGGTCGTCTCGCCGCGGTGATCGAGTACGCCGACGAAGTGCGACGCGAGCTCCCGGACGTGCTGTCGTCGCTGCGCTCGCAAGGGATTTCGCGAGTCGTTCTGCTATCGGGCGACCACGCGCCGATCGCGCGCGCCCTCGCGCAGCGCGTCGGGATCCAGGAGACGTACGGTGACCTTCTGCCGGCGGGCAAGGCCGGCCTCATCGAACGGCTACGCGCCGAGGGCGGCGCGGTGCTGATGGTCGGCGACGGCGTGAACGACGCGCCCGCGCTCACGGCGGCCGACGTGGGCATCGCGCTCGCCGCGCACGGCGGCGGCATTACCGCCGAGGCGGCCGACGTGATTGTGCTCGTCGATTCGCTCGGGCGCGTGCCCGAGGTGATCGCGATCGGCGCACGCACGATCAGGATCGCGAATCAGAGCATCTGGGTCGGGCTCGGATTGAGTGGTGCGGCGATGCTCGTCGCGGCCTTCGGCGGTTTGCCACCGGCGATGGGTGCCGTGCTGCAAGAAGTCATCGATGTTGCGGTGATCATCAACGCGTTGCGCAGTAGCGCAGCACCGCCCCGCACCGGAAGAATCTGGCGCTCGCTTCGTCGTCGGGAGGTTCCCCGACGCGTCGTCCGGAATGTGCCTACACAGCTTGCGCCAAACGCCTGATACATCGGTTCCCTAGTATCGGCGACCCTTTGCTGAGTAGTCGAAAATCACAATCCCACTGCGGCGGGCGAATGAAAACTTCCTTTAAGCGTTCCGCAATGCTCGCAGTCGCGTGCGTCGGAACGATCGGCATTCTCTACGCGTGCGCGACGAAGGGCGCGACGACGCAGAGCCTCGTGAGCGGCGATGCCGCATCACGTGTGTACGTAGCACCCGGCTCGTACGATGAGTTCTACTCGTTCATGTCGGGTGGTTACAGCGGACAGGTCGCCGTGTACGGCCTGCCGTCAGGGCGACTGCTCAAGTTGATCCCGGTGTTCTCGCAGTTCCCCGAGGACGGCTACGGCTACAACGAAGAGACGAAGCCGTTGCTCCAGACCACCTACGGTTTCCTCCCGTGGGACGACTCGCATCATCCCGAGCTGTCGCAGACCGACGGCGTGCCCGACGGGCGCTGGCTGTTCATCAACGCGAACAACACGCCACGCGTTGCGCGCATCGACCTGACGAGGTTCGAGACCGACGAGATCCTTCAGATTCCGAATTCGGCGGGTGGTCATGCGTCGCCGTTCACGACGCCAAGCAGCAAGTATATCGTCTCGGCGACGCGGTTCAGCGTTCCGATTCCGAACACGGACGTCCCGATCGACAGCTACAAGAAGAACTTCAAGGGCACGCTGTCATTCATCACGGCCGATCAGCCCGGAAAGATGGACATCGCGTTCCAGATTCTCATGCCGGGCTACAACTACGATCTCGGCCATGCCGGCAAGGGTCCATCGGATGGATGGTTCTTCTTCACGTCATACAACTCCGAGGAGTCGAACACCAAGCTCGAGGAGAACGCGTCGCAGAACGACAAGGACTTCGTTGCCGCCGTGAACTACAAGCGCGCCGAAGAATGCGTCGCTCAGGGCAAGGCCGCGTCGCGACCCTCCGAGTACATGCACAATTGGGTTGACTCGACGTCGCGGATCGCCAAGTCGGAGAAGAAGACCAGCGTGAAGGTCATCGATCCGCTGCAGTGCACCGGCGTCGTCTACTACCTGCCGACACCCAAGTCGCCGCACGGTGTCGACGTCGATCCCACCGGCGAGTACATCGTCGCCGGCGGCAAGCTCGCCACCGTCATTCCGGTTCACTCATTCACGAAGCTGCAAAAGGCGATCGCCGACAAGGCGTTCGAGAAGGAGATCGACGGCATTCCGGTACTCAAGTACGACGCCGTGATCGCCGGCGAAGTGCAGAAGCCCGGGCTCGGACCTCTGCACACGGAATTCGACGGAAAGGGCTACGCCTACACCTCGATGTTCATCTCGTCTGAGGTGGTAAAGTGGAAGCTCGGTACGTGGGAAGTCGTCGATCGCATTCCGGTCTACTACTCGATCGGTCACCTGATGATTCCCGGCGGCGACAGCAAAAAGCCGTGGGGCAAGTATCTCGTCGCGATGAACAAGATCACGAAGGATCGCTATCTCCCGACGGGACCGGAGATGGCACAGTCGGCGCAGCTGATCGACATCAGCGGCGACAAGATGAAAATGCTGCTCGACTTCCCGACGATCGGCGAGCCGCATTACGCGCAGGGTCTGCCGGCGAGCGTGATCAAGGACAAGCAGCTCAAGTATCACAAGCTGGCTGAGAACACGAATCCGTGGGTCACCAAGTCGGAGAATGACGGTGGCATCACGCGCACCGGTAAGCGCGTCGACATCAAGATGATCGCCATCCGAAGCCATTTCGCGCCGGACAATCTCGAGGGCGTGCAGGTCGGCGACACAGTGTACTTCCACGTCACCAACATCGAGCAGGATTGGGACATTCTGCACGGCTTCGCGGTGCTCGGCATGGCCAACTCGGAGCTGATCCTCGAGCCGGGCGACACACGCTCGCTCCAGTGGATTCCAAAAGGACCCGGCATCTATCCGTTCTATTGCACCGACTTCTGCTCGGCACTGCACCAGGAGATGCAAGGCTATATTCGCGTCTCGCCGGCGGGGTCGAACACGAAACTCATGGCGAACGTGAGCAAGAAGACGCAAGCGCAGCTCGCCGAAGCCAAGAAGGCACAGCACTAAGATGCCACGACTATCGAGAGTGCTCCTCGCGTTCGCGTCGGCGCTCCTCCTCTTCGCGCTGCCACTCCCCTTGTGGCACATCAGGCTCGTCGCGCCACAGTACCCGGAAGGACTAGGCATGGACATCCACGCGCGTACCGTCGTGGGCGCGAAGGAGCACGACCTCGATAACATCAATAGCCTCAACCACTACATCGGCATGAAGACGATCGAGCCAGAGGGGATCGCGGAACTTCGCGTGATCCCCTGGCTCATCGCCGGCCTTGGCGTGCTGGGGTTCGTCGTCGCGATCGCCCGCAAGCGGGCGTTGCTCGTCGGATGGCTCGTGTCGTTCGGCGTGCTGGGTCTCGTGGGACTATGGGACTTCTGGCACTGGGAGCACGACTACGGTCATAACCTCGACTTCCAGCACGCGATCATCAAGGTGCCGGGCATGACGTATCAGCCGCCGCTGATCGGCAGCAAGCAGTTGCTCAACTTCACGGCGACGTCGTGGCCGGCGGTCGGCGCAATGCTGTTGGGCGTCGCGTTCGTCCTTGGTTTGACGGCGAGCATCCTGGGGGCGCGTGCGACAACGCACCGCGCCGCGGCATGAACGTTCGGCACGCAGTGGCGCTTTCGGCGTTCACTCTCATCGGTGCTTGTGGTCCGACAAAACCGGAGACAATCGCATACGACGCCGATCAATGCAACTACTGCCGGATGCGGATCAGCGATCCGCGATTCGGCGCCGAGTTGCTGACACGTCATGGGCGTTCGGTGAAATTCGATTCGATCGAGTGCCTCGTCGCCTTCTATAAGCAGGCTGTGGCTGCCAATGACGTGGGCTCGGTGTGGGTATCGGACTTTCAACATACAGGAACGCTCATCGAGGCGACCCACGCCGCTTTCGTCGATCTTGGCGCAGGCCGCGCGCCAATGGGTCGCGGATGGGCTGCCGCTTCAACAACGGACGCCGCGATCAAGCTCCGCGGGTCGGACGCGCGAGCCGTCACGCATTGGGGTGACTTGTTGTGATCGCCCGTCTCGTCGTGCTGGCAGCGCTCGGTGTGCACTCCGACGGGGCATCAGCGCAGCATCGGATTGACGTGTCATCGAGCGGCGCAGTGCGTTCGATAGGCGCGGCGGTAGCATCAGCGCGGAGTGGCGACACCGTGATCGTCCACGCGGGACTCTATCGCGAGCCACAGATCGTCGTCGACAAGCCGCTGACGATCGTCGGCAACGGCGAGCCGGTGCTCGACGGAGAAGGGAGCCATGGTCTCGTGCTCGTCACCGCGGATGACGTGACGATCCGCGGCCTTGTGCTTCGCAACGTCGGCACCAGTTTCGTCGAAGACCGCGCGGCGATCCGCGTGAACTCGGCGCACGCCTGTGTGATCGAGCAGAATCGAATTGAAAACGGCTTCTTCGGAATCTACTTGGCCAACGTCACCGATTGCCGCGTCTCCGGCAACGTGCTTCGCGCGACAGGCCGCCGTGAGACGGAGTCGGGAAACGGCATCCACCTGTGGACGTCGCGTCGGATCACGATCGACGGCAACCGCGTGTCCGGCCACCGCGACGGTATCTACTTCGAGTTCGTGCACGACAGCGATATCCGCGGCAACGTCAGCAAAGACAATCTTCGCTACGGACTGCACTTCATGTATTCCGATGACTGCCGATACCTGCAGAACACCTTCCAACACAACGGGTCCGGCGTTGCGGTGATGTACACGAAGCGCGTGCAGATGATCGGCAATCGCTTCGAGGACAATTGGGGTCCCGCCGCGTACGGTCTGCTGCTCAAGGAGATCAGCGAGCCGCGTCTCGAGAGCAACGTCTTCTCGCACAACACGACAGGCCTGCTCGCCGATGGCGCAAACCGCCTCGTCGCCGTGCACAATGACTTCGTCGGCAACGGTTGGGCGATCAAGCTGGAGGCGAGCACGGGCGACGGCCACTTCGAGCACAACAACTTCGCGGAGAACAGCTTCGATCTCGCGACCAACAGTCGCTCGCCATCGACGACGTTCGCCGGCAACTACTGGGACACCTATCGCGGCTACGACCTGAATCGCGACGGTGTCGGGGACGTCCCGCATCGGCCGGTGCGCCTGTTCTCGCTGCTCGTCGAGCACAACGCGCCAGCGCTCATTCTGATACGCAGCGCATTCGTCGAGCTGCTGGACGGCGCCGAGCGTATGATCCCGACGCTCACACCCGACGCGCTGGTCGACGCGACGCCGGCCATGCGGAGAGTTCGATGATTCAGATCTCGTCCTTGGCCAAGCGATTCGGCCGCGTCGAAGTATTGCGCGGCGTCGACCTGCGCATCGCGCGTGGCCGCGTGGTCGGGCTCGTCGGACCGAACGGCGCCGGCAAAACGACGCTCATCAAGACGATCCTCGGCCTAATCCGAGCCGACAGCGGCACGATTCGCATCGACGGCGAGCCGATTGGCGACGACGTGGCGTATCGCGCCGACATCGGCTACATGCCGCAGATCGCGCGTTTCCCCGAAAACCTCTCGGCACCGGAGTTGTTCGCCATGCTGCGCGATCTTCGCGGCGCGTCGACGGCGCTCGATGAGGAGCTCGTCACGAAACTGGGTCTCGAGTCACAGCTCGACAAGCCGCTCCGCGTGCTATCGGGCGGCACTCGGCAAAAGGTGAACGCGTGCCTCGCGTTTCTCTTTCGCCCGAAGACCCTGATTCTCGACGAGCCGACGGCCGGCCTCGACCCGCTCTCGAGCGCCATTCTCAAAGACAAGATCCTGGCCGCGCGCGCCGAAGGCACGACGGTGGTGATCACGTCGCACATCATGAGTGAGCTCGAAGAGCTCTGCGACGATGTCGCGTTCCTGCTCGACGGCCTGGTGCGCTACATGGGCCCCGTGTGCGAGCTGACCTCGACGACGCGGCAGGTGAACCTCGAGCGAGCCATCGCCGCGCTGATGATCAGGGAGGTCGCGTGAGCAGCGTCGTGCTGAAGATCGTTCGCAGTCAGCTCCGCGACGCGACGCGGAGTCGATGGCTGGCCGTGTATGCGTTGTTCTTTGTCCTGCTCGGCGACGGCCTGCTTCGTTTTTCGGGTAGCGACGCAAAGGCGATTCTCAGCTTGGCAACCGTCGTGCTCATCGTCATCCCGCTCGTGACGCTCGTGTTGTCGACGATCTCCGTCTACAACGCGCGCGAGTTCACGGAGCTACTGCTCGCGCAGCCGATTCGCCGATCGTCACTGTTCGCCGGATTGTATCTCGGTCTGACGCTCCCGTTGGCCGGCGGCTTTGTCGCCGGAGTGGCGTTGCCGTTCATGGTGCGCGGCGGTGGCGATCCGGCGCAACGCAGCGCCCTGGTCACGTTGCTCGCGATCGGTGTCGTCCTGACGGCCGCGTTCACCGCGATCGCATTCTGGATCGCGCTGCGCGCCGAGGATCGACTTCGCGGTCTCGGGATGGCGCTTGGGGTGTGGCTGCTGCTCGGATTGCTGTACGACGGCGCGGTGCTCGTTGTCGTGGCGATCTTCGCGGACTACCCGATCGAGCGTCCGCTCCTGGCGCTGACGTTCGCCAACCCGATCGATCTCGGTCGCATCCTCATGCTCCTGCGGCTGGACGTCGCGGCGCTCATGGGATACACGGGCGCCGTGTTCCAACGGTTCTTCGCCGGTACGTCGGGTATCGCGCTCGCGAGTGCGGCGCTCGCGGGCTGGGTGCTGGTGCCACTCGCGCTGAGCGCGCGACTGTTTCGTCGCAAGGACTTTTGATGGGTGCTGGTTGTCATATCTCCAATTCAACTCTACATACGAGCCGACCAATGGTTCAGCGCATCATTCCCTATATTGTTGTGGCGGGCACTCTTCTCGTCACCGCGTGCGGTGGCGAAAAGAAAGCGACTCCCAGCGAAACGCCGACCTCCGGCGCGCCGGCGGCAACCACGACGAGCGGACCACTCACCCCTGATCCCGGCGGCAAGGTCATTACCGTTGACCTCGTGTCGGATGGCGCGGGCAATTACTTCAAGCCGGCGGAGATCAACGCCAAGCGCGGCGACGTCGTCCGATTCACCCTCAAGGTCGGTGTGCACAACATCCACTTTCTTGCCGACTCGAACGTTGGCCGCACGGGCTATCCGCAGGCAGCGAGTGATTTTCTCCAGTTGCCCGGCCAGACCTACGACCTCGCCGTCCATTTTCCCGCGGGAGCGTACTACTTCCAATGCGATCCCCACGTCGCGCTTGGCATGAAGGGCCACCTCATCGTCCAGTGAGTCCCTCGCAGCGCCGCGGTCGAGTTGTCCGGGAATCACCCACAAAAAAACAAGGGACTCCCCACTTTGAGGCGGATGGTTTCCGGACGGTGCGACCCGCGGCGCGAGCGTAGCTTGGGCCCAGTTCGAGAGAAGTCGATCCCCCGACTGGGCGAAGCGAGCCCTCGAGCTTTGGAACCCGACCGGAGAACCATCATATGCAAATCATCACGAGATTCGGCCTCGCCGCCCTTCTGGGAACGGCCATCGCCGGTACAGTAGCGGCTCAAGCCTCAGAGAACGGCAGCGGCAAGCCGTCGAGTGGAAGCGCCGTCGCCGCGCGCACGGACACGACGACGCAGAAGGCGACGAAGGTGAGCCTCTATCGTCCGTTAGAGATCGCGCACCTTCGGCCGGCCGACAAACGAGGCGTCAACGTGTTCGAGTCTCCGAAGGACGACGTCGTGCCGTTTACCGGCTTCGCGCTGTCGTTCGGCGGCGCGTTCAACCAAGAG